>Ga0160423_10001284_pt1 | contig 21035 bp, 23 predicted proteins | sample CRUFie14St8metaG_FD_108191 | JGI IMG/M metagenome (GOLD analysis project Ga0160423, IMG submission 108191) | Marine microbial communities from the Costa Rica Dome - CRUD Field 142mm St8 metaG | ecosystem: Environmental > Aquatic > Marine > Oceanic > Photic zone | place: Costa Rica: the Eastern... | reverse complement strand
GTTAATTGAGAGAGTAGCCGTTTTATCATTTATCGTTTTCTCTTGCTTAAGACTTGCACGATTTAATGCCGATATTGATAGTAAAAATAATAAATCCTCAAATTTTTTTACTGGAATTCCCACTCCCGCGGGAGCTGGCTTAATATTATTACCTCTCATCCATTCGTTTTTAGGTTTCAACTGGGCTTATGAAACTCCAATCATTGCCAGCATATATTTTGTTATAATTGGATCGCTCTTGGTTAGCAAAGTTCCAACTTTTTCAGGAAAACAAATTAGGTTCCAATTAAAAAAATTTAAAGATCTAAAAGTAATAGTTTGTGCATTTTTATTTATAATTTGTATGATTAATTCACCTTGGATTACTCTTAGTTTAGTTGGTCTTAGTTATATTATATCAATTCCATTATCTATAAGAGCATGGATGAGTGAGAAAGATTTAGATAAAAATTCTTCAGATACCTTGGAAATATAGCTACTGTTTAGGCATTGGAACAAGTTTATTTGTTGATGTTCCTTTTGCAATTAAATCACCATTTGAGTTTGAGAGAGTGCCTTCAACAAAAGCTACTGACTTGCCAAGCTTAATAACTTTTGCTGAAGCTATTACAATTCCAGGATTAGCTGATTTTAAAAAAGTTATTTTTAACTCTAATGTTAAAGGACTAAATTTGAAATCTGTAGGAATCATTACACTATGCGCCATTGCGGAATCAATCCAACCAGTCACATAACCGCCCTGCACAATATTACCAGAATGACAATGACGAGTCTCAGCAATATACTCAATTTTTATTGATTGATTTTCTCTGCTAAATTCTAAAATTTTACTAAACCCCATTCCTTGAAAAAGAGGTTCTTCACGCATATATTTCGTTCTTCTTTCTATATCCATTTCTTTACCCAAAATCATTAACAGAAATTAAATCTGATACCACTATTAAATTATCGCCAATATCATAAAGTAATTCCTCTATATAAGAAGTAGGTAAATTACCAGATTCTGTATTCTGGTATGTTGTTGGAAAATTTACTATTGTAGTATCTTTATCACCAACATGTTGATACTTTGTAAATCTAACAAAAACTAAATCAATTTCTGGCCAAACATAGATTAACTGTCCATCTAAACCTCTTGCTGAAAAGAAATCATACTCTTTGCCATTAGAACCATTACTTGTCCACCATTGAAATCCATATGAAGCTAATTCATTAAAGTTAACTGTAGCAATGTCAAGCCAACTTGATGAGACAACTTCTTTATCTTCCCATCTTCCTTCCTGAGCAATCATTAATCCGAATTTTGCAAAATCTCTAGGTGTCATATCTAGACTTGAATAGGTAATAGTATTCCCAGCTTGATCAGTCCACCACTTATTATTAACTTTTAAAATATTAAAAATTTTTTGATTGGCATATTCTTGAACAGATAAACCAGTAGCGTTTTTTAAAATTTCACCAAGGAGCATTGAGTCTTCATTAGAATATCGAAATACTTTTCCTGGTGGATCAATTATCTCTCTATCTAAGGAATACTCAACCATATCAGATGCAAAAACAACTCCTGCTAGAGGGTGATCCGCCATACCCGATTGCATAGATAACAAGTGCTTTAATAAAATATTATCCTGATCTTTTCCTTTCCATGCAGGAAGGTAATCAGTAATAGGGTCATCAATTGAAGTTATGTAGCCATCATCAATCGCTATCCCAATTAGTGTTGAGGTAAAGCTTTTAGCAACTGACCAACTTGTAGCCAAGCTCGTTTCATCGTAACCCTCATTATAATACTCAGCGATTATACTATTTCCTATAATTAAGATTGCTGCTTGAGTATTAAATTCAGGATTTTTAATAAATTCCATTAAGTTATTAACTTCTATTTCGTCTAGTCCTTTAGTATCTGGTGATGCTAAAACCCAAGAAAAAACATTATTATCTGAAATTAAATTTTCGTCTTTAATTATTAAATTTGAATTACCAGAAACTATTCCAACAATTGCAGAGGTATTAACACCAAATGAACTTATAAATTCATAATAATTTTTTTGATCGACATTAATTCCAGCAGTTAAATTTCCACCAATCTCAAACAGGAATTTATCTGCTCCATTTATAGTTATACTTGCTCCATTAGATAATTCTATTCTTCCAGAATCATGAGAAAATCTACTTGAGGAAATTTTCAATTCATTTGTGAGTTGGATAGTATTTTGTCCATTTGTATCAATTATGGTTATTAATGAGTCATTAGGTATAGCATTTGAAATAATATAAACATCATCACCATCAAGGCCTCTGTAAGTTTCATTATTATTTGTTGGAACAATAATATCATTTTTTGAACTGAAATTAATAGTCATTTTAGGGAACTAACCATTGACCAATAAATTCATTATTTATGTTATTATATTTTGCTCGTATATGACCAGATGAATGTAGAAAGAGACTTTCTATAGAGTGAATATGACAATTCACTATTACAAAATTTTCAAACCCATTAAGTTTATCGTCCCCTTCATCTTCAAAAAATACCTCATCTCTGGAAGCAACAACTTTACCAGGCGCATCTTTAACTCGATAACACTCTCTACTCATAGGATACATTTTAGTCCAAACATCGGATAGTACCTCTTTAGATTCTTCAATAATTGCATTTGCCGTCAATCTTACCTGAAGTTTATTAGCCTTATCATAACCCAATAGTGAAATCGAACTGTTATTCTTGATATCTATGATTTTATTCGATCTTATATCAGTATGAAATCGAATCAATGAGTTAGCCATATCAACTTTTCTTAAAACAACATTTCTATTCTGAGGTTTATTGTCTTTATCAATTGTTCCAAGAACCAAAAGATGAAAATGATGACCGCGCTCGGTTACGCCTTTTTCGAGATTAGAAAATACAAATTCTAAACTTTTTTTTAAATCCAAAGAAGGATGATCTTTTGGAATTTCTCTTGGCATACTATTCCTATCTTTAACAATAATTTTATAAACTAATAAAATAGTTATTTAAGAAATAATTTAAAGATAAAAAGCTAATATTTATTCAAGATAGAAATCTTGAAGTTTTAAGATATCATCTTCGTTTAAATTTAGAGCTTCAGAAATATAACGATCCATTCCGCCCCATTTACTATCAATCGTGTCAAAGGCAGCTTGTATATATCTTTCCTCAACTAAGTTGATTTTACGGAGATTATCGGTATCGGCTCGAAAAAAAGTTTTTATTTCAATTTCCAACATTTTATCATCTACATGATCTTTAACATATGTGTTTGTTAACAAATAATCCTCGATAACTTTTTCTCTAGGAACGCCAAGTATAGTTAGTATCATAGCACTAGCAAAACCAGCCCTATCTTTTCCAGCAGTGCAATGAAAAACAAGAGGTTCAGCATTATTTTCTATAATATGTCTAAAGAAATTTTTATATTCATCTGCAAATTCTTCAACGATTACAATATTAAAGTCCCTTAATAAATTACTTGAGTCTAAGTCTCCAAAAGTTAGATCCTTCATGAGATTTTTTATAGAATCATTATCTAGTTCTTTTGGTTGAAACTTTATAGGAAGAAGTACTTGCGTCATATCTGGGTTAAGTCTATCAGGCTCACTTTTTCTTTCTTCAACTGAACGAAAATCTACTACCGATTTAATATTTAATCTTTTCATATATTTTAGATCTTCATCGGTTAAGGAATGAAGGTTATCAGATCGATAGATTTTTCCCCATTTAATAGTTCTTCCATCTTCTGTTTTATAACCTCCCAAATCTCTAAAATTATGGGCACCTGTGAACGGAAGCTTTCTATAATCTTCTCTTAAATTTTCAGAAAATTTTAATGGAATAGGTCTTTCAAAAGAGAGAGGCTCTTTATTATTAAACCAAAAGACAGAAACTACAGCTAGAATAACTATAATAAATAAATATTTGAAAACATTCATAACGGCACCCAAATTAGTAATTTTAACTTCTATAAGAACAAGTTAATCCAATTAACTATCTTGCTCTTCTTTGATTTTTTATATCTTTTCTCATCATTATTATATTTTGATAATCACTTTCATCAACCTCAACAAAACCTAAACTATCGCCATTAGTAATTTGATTATAACAAGAGAGATTTTTTTCATATAACGCAAGATTTAAACGAGTAATTTCACTCTTAAAATCTTTGGGTAGTGACTTTTGTATTACATGCGGTCCATTAATTATGATATCTGAAAGCCAGATAACTCTAATTTCATTTAGGTCAATAAGGCCTTTATTTGACATATTTTTTAAAACCCCTCTAGTATAACCATCGGAAGCCTCACCAATACCTGAAACCCAAGTTACCCCGGCATCATACTGATTGTTTAAAACAGCTATAACTGCCTGTTCATGTCCCCCAGCAAAACCGGTATAGCTAAAAAATTCATCAATAATAATGCCTTTTTTTATAAATTCATGATTAGGCACAAGAAAACCTGAGGTAGAATTTGGATCTGACCACGCAATTGACTTTTCTTTCATATCTTCTAGTGAAAAAATTCTGGATTCTTTTTTTACGTACATTGCAGCTTTATAGCCTATAGAACCATCATTTTCTTTAACTGTTAATATTGGTTCAATAATATCAGGGTTTTCAATGACAATAGCTGCATAACCTGATGCACCAATACTTGCATAATCCAAGAAACCTCCTAATAGACCATGAATTACACCTGCATAATCAGATGCCGGAAAAAATTTAACAGGTATTTTTAGGTTATCTTCTAAATATAACCTCCAACACTCATAATTTTTAACTCTATCTGCTTCATTTTCTCCACCTAAAAGTCCAATTCTTAAAATATTAATTTCACTTTTCCATTTTTTATCAACTTCAGGATTAATTGAAGAATTTACAAATAATGGAAAAATAAAAATAGATAAAAGAAAAGTTATGCGTATTAACAAAATATTCCTCAATTTTTATTATATTGTATAATATGACAGTAAGTTTATATATTAAGAAATCAATATCTTTTTCAAAAAAAGGGGTCTTTTATGCTTAAAGATATCGTAAATTATTCTTTTAATTTAAGTATTGAAAAATCTATTCTTGAAGATATCTTGTATCGAGTTAAAAAATCAAGAATAGTAAATGATTTTGGGAATAAAGAATGGAAATACGGTACTGAAGAAACTTATCTAAAAGATTTAATTAAATATTGGTCGAATAACTATGACTGGAAGAAGCAAGAAAAAGAAATAAATAAATTCTCACACTACAAAATCGAAATAGACAATATCCCTATACATTTTATATATGAAAAAGGATCTTGCGAAAATTCAAAACCATTAATTCTTACCCATGGCTGGCCATGGACTTTTTGGGATTATAAGAAAATCATTGAACCACTTGCTCATCCAGAAAAGTATGGCGGTAATGTATCAGACTCATTTGATGTAATTATTCCATCCCTTCCAGGGTATGGTTTTTCAACACCCTTAAAAGAAACGGGTATAAATTTTTGGAAAACCGCAGATATTTGGGTCAAACTTATGACGAATATTTTAGGCTATGAGAAATTTTTTGCACATGGTGGTGACTGGGGAGCGGCAGTGACGCTTCAATTGGGTCATAAATATTCTGAAATAGTTCCAGCAGTACATACACATATGGCGGTCCCAATTGATTTTGTTACAAATCCTCATCCTGATATAAGTTTTTATAGTGATAGCGAAAAAAATTGGCATGAAAAAAATATGAACTTTGTGACGGAGGGTAATGGTTATTTTCAAATCCAAGCGTCTAGACCTCAGACTCTGGCTTATGGACTAAATGACTCACCTATAGGTTTACTGGCATGGCTAGTAGAGAAGAGACGCTCATGGAGTGATTGCAATGGAGACATTGAAAGCCGTTTCTCTAAGGACGACCTAATTAATACAGCAATGATTTATTGGTTAAGTGAAAGCTTTGGTACTTCGGCAAGATATTATTATGAGGCAATACATAATATTTGGAAACCATCACATGATAGACATCCAATGGTTGAGAGTATTACAGGGTTTACAATATTTGAAGGGGATGTGATATTCCGTCCAAGGAAGTGGATGGAAAAAGAGCACAATATTAAATACTGGAATGTTAAATCATCCGGAGGACATTTTGCTCCTATGGAAGAACCAGAAGTTTTAATAGATGAAATACGTAAATTTTTTAGTCTATACAGAAATTTAATATGAGGAAGTATAATGGGAAGATTAGATAATAAAGTTGCAGTAGTTACAGGTGGGGCTTCCAACCCTAGTTTAGGCAGAGCGATGTCTATCGCTTTTGCTCTAGAGGGTGCAAAAGTAGTTCTAACAGACATTGATACCGAAGGTGGTAAAAAAGTTGAAGAAGAAATTCTAAATTCCGATGGCGAAGCTTTTTTTATTAAACAAGATGTTACTTCTCCTGAAGATTGGGAGGAAGTTAGAAATCAAACTCTCGATAAATATAATAAAATTGATGTTCTTGTTAATAACGCTGGAATAGCAATTATCAAACCTTTGGAAGAAACTTCAGAAGAAGAATGGGATAAAACAATCAATGTTAATTTAAAGTCTGTATTTCTAGGTTGTAAAACTTTTCTTCCAGATATGCGTAAACAAAAAAGTGGTTCTATAATAAATATCTCATCCATAGCTGGTCTTGTTGGTCTATCAAATTGTTCAGCTTATAATTCTAGTAAGGGTGGTGTACGTTTATTAACCAAAAATATAGCTGTTGAATATGGTGAATTTAATGTTCGTTGTAATTCAATACATCCTGGATTTATGGCAACAAATATGAATGATCCAAAAGTTATTGCGGAAAGGGGTAGAGATATAAATGCTTTAACTGATGCCATTCCTTTAAAGAGAATGGGAACTGCAGAAGATATAGCTAATTGCGCCCTATTTTTGGCTTCAGATGAATCAGTTTATGTTACAGGTAGTGAGTATGTGGTCGACGCTGGATTAACAGCTAAATAAATACTAATCGAGAATTTTATAAGATATGTCATCCATAGTGTGTTTACCTCTATAAGTTAAGGCTGCAAACAATCCATTTGGATCATTATTGGCATCATCACCTGTTCTACTCCAGTCAAAAATATATTGTCTTGAAGATATTCTCCAATCTCCATCACGACACTCATAATTATCAATATATCTTCCAGCAACTAAGTATTCAGAACCACCTGTCGCCATAAAAGCCAGAACATATATTTCGCCAGTACCTTTGTTGCTTGAGGCATCTATATCATAATACTCATTTACAACTGTATGAGTTGTATAATCCATGTCAGCTTGACCATCGACAACGATTTTACAAAACTCAGCATGATGCCCATCATAACTTCCATACTTTACTTCAGCATCATCGTGAAAAGCAGATTTTAAGAGATCTAAATCTGATCTATCAACTCCTCTTGAATAACAAGTTGCAGCTTTTCTAACTGCTTGTTCAGCTAAAAGATCTTCAATATTTTTTATTTTAACCATACTGTGCTCCCATCAATTCTTAATTTGAAGTATTGCTATCTAACAATTATAGATTCATTTCCCCATGGGGTTAAAGTCTCTTCTTCATTAACCTGGAAAGATTCGGGCAATTCCTCAATCATATGATAACTAGCTGCAAGTCTTCCAAAACCAACAAAAAAGGCTACCGTCATAGACAATTCTACAATTTCAGCTTCACTAAAATATTTTCTTAAATTATCATAAACCTCGTCGTTAATTGCTAAATGATTGGTAGCAAATAATTCACCATAATGAATTGCTGCTTTTTCAGCATCGGATAAATTTTCTGCTTCCATTGGTTTCTCAAGTGAACAAACTAAATCCTCAGTTATGCCATCATCCTGACCATCTTTATAACGAATAGCCATACAGCTCCTACATTGATTATGAAAAGCTACTCTCAGTCTCACTAATTCTACTAGTCTATCGGGAAGTGACCTATTCTGTTTTAATGATCCAGCGAAAGCAGTAAGTCCTTTTGAAATTTCAGGAGTATGAGCAAACATTCTCATTGCTCCTTGCTCAAGAGGTGTACCGCTATCAGCCGCAGTCATTTCTCTCAACTCTTTATCCCAATCATCTAGTTCAAGTTTTTTAATACGTGACATGAAAACCTCCAATTCTTGAATTCATTCCACATTATTTTCGATAATATTTCAATCAAATAAATTTATTAAGTTTTAATCTTATCAGCCTCTATTAGACCTAGTGATATAAGAGGTGTACCAACTATTACCATTACAATTAAAACCCAACCAATTGAAGGGAAGCCAGCCATATCAATAGCATAACCCATGACAACTGGTCCCGCGGCACCACCCATTGTAGAAAAAGCGGGATGAGCTGCAGCTAAGCTTCCGCTTGGATCTAACTTTGCAATTCCTCCTAGAAAAAAAGGTGTTAGTATCATTGGTATCATTCCACAAAGAGGGACTACAATAAAAAATATCAAAGCTGATTTTACATTAGCTAAAATTACGCCTGTAATTAAGAGAATAATTATTAAGAAAAGGCAGGGTAAAAAACTACCAAATCTTTGACCAATAAAACCTGCAAGTAAGGGGCCAAAAATAGTTAAAACTCCTCCGGCCATAAAGACATACCCCACCTGTACAACAGAAATATCTAAAGAAGCACCAATCCTAGCAGAAAATGCAAAAATACCAGCATGGCCTAAGAAAATTAGAGAAGTTCCAGCCATAGATGCCCACCCTGCATAACCTTTGTAAGAATTTATTGTATTTTGTTCATCAGCAGAGGTATTGGAGAGAGTTAGGAAAGAAATAAAAAGAAAGGCAAATAAAGAAATAAATAAATGAAATGAGTAAGCTCCATTCATTCCACTTGATGAAATAATTATTGGAAGACAAAAAGGAAGTAAAACCCCCATAACTCCAACACCTGAATTCAAAAAAGCAAAGGTCATTTGTGCATTAGAGCCTCTTGCAATTGTTGCAACAACTGTTGCTACAATTGCACCAGAACCTGTACCAGAAATAATTCTAGCCAAAATTACAAAATTTAGAGAAGGAGCCAAAATAGTTAAAATATTTCCTATAATAACAAAAATTGCAGCTGTAATAAAAATCTTCTTTATATCAAGTCTATTTACTATTCTTGATAAAATAATTGAGGCAACTGAAATACTTAAAGTTTCAAAAGTTGCTATTGTTCCTATTTGACCATTAGTGGCATCAACAAACCTCTGAGATATTGCTATAATATTTAGTGGCATTATCAAAGGTGCTGAAAATGCACATAAAAGAATGCCTATTAGACCTATTTGATTCTTAGGTGTTATTATATTTTGTGATTGAGATAATTCCGACATATTTTCCCACCTTTAATTGATAAAAATTTGTCACAGAAATAAATATTAAAGTCTATCTTTATTTTTTTTATAAAAAAAAACTTTAAATAAAAAAATTGGCATGAATCTTGTTTATATGAATTGTTATTAATTATTAAGAAGGAAAGATTATGTTAAAAATGTTGCCCCACATTATTCTCATAGCAATTACCATCTTCATTGCTGCACCAGCATTTGTCTAATAGGTAAATAATAGAACTTGTTTTTATTCCTCCCCAGATTCGACAAGTTCTATTTATTTAACTAAAATTCTTACCGGCTCAAAAGTGAGCCGGTAGGAACTAAATTCTTTCAATTATTACAGCGGGCGCCATTCCTCCAGCAGCACACATTGTTACTAAACCAAACTGGAGATCCCTTCTTTCTAATTCATCTAAAACTGTACCTACAAGAATTGACCCAGTAGCACCTATTGGATGGCCTAAAGCCATAGCGCCACCATTTACATTAATTTTTTCCCGATCAATATCAAGATCACGAATAAATTTTTCCGTGACAACTGAAAAAGCCTCATTTACCTCGAAAAGATCAATATCGTTGATAGATAAATTAGCTTTCTCCAAGACTTTTCTTGCGGCTGGCACAGGAGCATTCAACATTAACGTTGGGGAGTCACCCATATTAGCCATCGCCTTTATTTTTGCCCTTGGCTTCATCCCATTAGCCTTTGCGTAATCAGGAGATGCTAATAATAAAGCGGCCGCTCCATCAACTACACCAGAGCTATTGCCTGCATGATGAACATGATTAATTTCAAGGTCTGGATATTTTTGTAATACTAACTTTCTAAAAGTTGTTCCTTCTTCATCAAGAGGATAGTCAGCAAGTGACTCAAAAGAGGCTTTAAGTTGAGACAAGCCTTCTAAAGTTGTCTCTGGTCTAGGAAATTCTTCTTTATCAAGAACTAATTCACCATCAGCGTTATAAACTGGGATAAGTGATTTATCAAAATAGCCGCCCTTTATTGCATTATCAGCATTTTGTTGACTCACTAAAGCTAGAGCATCAACAGCCTTTCTATCAATACCCTCTAAAGTAGCAATAGCATCAGCGCATACACCTTGATGTGGTTGCGGGTGTTCGCTTCTTAATCTTTTATTACCGCTATCCATGAATGGAGAAGGAGTATTTCCATCTTGTCCATAGGTTGACATCATTTCTGTTCCACCAGCTAGAACCATATCTTCCATTCCCGACATCACGCTAGAAGCGGCTATATTAACACTTGTTATTCCTGATCCACAAAATCTATCAAGTGTAACGGCACTTGACTTGACATCGTAACCTGCATCAAGAGCAGCCATTCTGCCTAGATCTCCACCTTGAGTTCCTCTTTGTGAACTAGTACCCCACACTATGTCATCTACTTCAGCAGTATTAATTTTATTTCGTTCTGCAATTGCTTTTAAAACCGCAGCTCCTAAATGTTGAGGATGCATTCCACTTAATGCACCTTTTCCTGCTTTACCTATTCCTCTAGGCGTTCTACACGCATCAATTATCCAAGCTTCTGTCATTTTTTTCTTTACCTCTATATGTTTGATAAGCAATATATATATCAATAAAATATTACTGTCTCAATTGATAAAAATTAATTTTAAAAGGTAGTTATATTTTGAAAATTAATTACGGTAATAATATTTAAAATGGAACTATATCTACCAATTGCTGAGATGAGCATTAATCCATCTATATTTCTTATATTAGGAATGTCAGTTGGTATACTTTCAGGTATGTTTGGTGTAGGTGGAGGTTTCCTAATGACACCTTTGCTTGTACTCTTAGGTATTCCTCCAGCGGTTGCAGTTGCGTCAGAAGCAAATCATATAGTTGGTTCTTCTTTATCAGGAACAATAGGTCATCTTAAGAGAAAAGCTGTAGATATAAAATTAGGAAACTTATTACTTATTGGAGGAATAATTGGATCTTTTGTAGGTATAGGAATCTTTAATTCATTAATAAAAATTGGATTAGTAGATCTATTAATTACTCTTACATATTTCTTTTTTCTTACTGGTGTTGGAAGTTTTATGCTTTATGAAAGTTTAGATAGTCTAGGTTATTTAAAGAAGAAAAAAAGAAAAAAAACTTATCATCATAGTTGGATAATGGGTTTGCCATTTAGAATGCGCTTCAAAAAATCAGGGCTCTATATTTCAATCATTCCGCCTTTATTGGTTGGCTTTGTTGTTGGTATCTTAGCCTCTATTATGGGAGTTGGCGGTGGATTTATAATGATACCAGCAATGATCTATATAATTAGAATGCCAACTTCAGTTGTTATAGGCACATCCCTCTATCAAATTATTTTTGTAACTGCAATTGTCACACTTTTACATGCATTTCATAACCAGACGGTTGATGTAGTTTTAGCCCTAATTTTATTATTAGGTGGGGCAATAGGTGCACAAATTGGTGTAAAATTGAGCAGTAAACTTGAAGGACCATATTTAAGAGTTGCACTTGGCGTTCTAGTTTTGAGCGTTGGAATTGTTATGGCGTCAAATCTCTTAATTAGGCCAGAAGAAACCATTACTTTAATAAGAGGAGGAGGATCATATTGATAAAAAATTATTTAAAAATGTTTTTTATAGTTTTAATAGTGACAGCTCAAGCTCCTCTTGATTTAGTTATTGATACAAACGAAAGGGATATTGAAATTGAACCTGGTATTTCAGGAACCAAAATAGTTTTATTTGGAGCAACACCTACAGGAAAAAGAGATATAGTTATAGAAGTGGTTGGACCGCCTAAAAATCAAACTATGCAAGAAAAAAGGCGGTATTTTGGCTTTTGGTTAGGAAGAGGTAAATCTTACTACAAAAATGTCCCTAGTTATTATAATTTATTAAGCTCAAAACCACTTGAAGAAATTACTAACCAAGAAGGTCTTAACAAATTAGGACTCGGTATTGAGCATCTACCATTAGGTAAAGCTGACATAAAATATAGCAAAATTAAACAATCAGAATTTGATCAAAGACTTAGATCTGAAATGTTTAAAAATGGTCAATTTTTTGAAAAACAGGGTAATATTATTCTAAGATCTGGCCCAGGAAAAGTAGGTTTATTTAAAACAGAATTTTCATTACCGCCAAACTCTCTTCAGGGTAAGTACTTTGTTAGATATTTTGTTTTTCAAAATGGTGAAGCAATATCTTATGCAGAGAGTACCATTGATTTAAAACAAGCTGGATTTGCAAGATTAATATGGCTTTTTGCAAATAATTTTGCATTACTTTATGGTATTATTGCTATTATTTTGTCTGGACTTTTAGGCTGGGTAGTTTCATTAATATTTAGTCGTTATAAACTTACATAGGGGAATAAAATGTTTCAAAAAGATGTCCTTAAAGGAAAAAGAATTTTGGTTACTGGTGGAGGCACTGGATTAGGAAAAGAAATGGCAGCAGAATATGCTTCATTAGGTGCAAGTATTTATATCTGTGGGAGAAGACAATCTGTTTTAGACGAAACTGTAAAAGAAATTACTGACTCTGGTGGTCAAATAAAAGCTTACGCCTGTGATATTAGGGTTTCAGAGGCAGTTAATGATATGATCGATACAATATGGAAAGATGGGGGAGCACTTACTGGTTTAGTAAATAATGCTGCTGGTAATTTTATCTCTCCTACAAAAGATGTAACGCCAAGAGGATTTGAAGCTATATCTAATATTGTCTTTAGAGGGTCATTTTATTTAACTCATGCTTGTGGAACAAGATGGATAGATGAAGGTGTAAAAGGATCAGTAATATCTATTTTAACTACTTGGATATGGAATGGAGGTCCATTCACAGTTCCGTCCGCTATGTCAAAAGCAGGTGTTAATATAATGACAAAATCTCTTGCTGCTGAATGGGGTCATTATGGAATTAGGTTAAATGCTATTGCTCCTGGCCCTTTCCCAACCAAAGGTGCTTGGGAAAGACTGAGCCCAGGACAAGATACCGACTCAAATGAAAATGATGCAAAGATACCAATGAGAAGGAATGGTGAAATGCAAGAACTTCGAAACCTTGCCACCTTTTTAATGGCCGATGGTTGTGATTACTTAACAGGTCAAACTATTGCTATTGATGGAGCTAGTCATCTTGGATCAGCAGGTAATTTCTATCAAAGTCTTGATAAACTTACAGATGAAGATTGGGATGGTATTAGAAACATGATTAAATCATCAAATGATGCTGATAAGGCTAAAAGATCTGTTTAAAGGGTTAATACAACAACCAATAAAACCATTTGTATTATATTAATTGAAACACTTCTTAAATGAAGGGAGCCAAAAGTTTTTTTGGCTTCCTCATCGCCTTCATTGGCTAAATCCCTATTTTTATTCAATAAAGGTACTAAAACTTGTCTTGAATAAAGAAAGCCAATTGCTACAATTCCCATAAGTAATGCCTTAAGGGAAGTTCCTAGATATAGGAATATAATCTCAATAAATATTGAAATTATAATTCCCCAGAGAAAATAAAGAGGAAAAAGTTTTCTTAAGAGCTTACCAGCATTTTCTTTATCTAGAGTTTTATGAACATTAAAGGCAATTCCAAATGAATAAAAAATCATTATGGATAATAAAGCTACTGTAAAGTATTCAGCCATTGTTCACCGTTTTAAATATCATATCCAATTGTAGGTATAATGTCTTGCCCAAAACTATAATGTAAATCTAAGCTATAACCACCATAACTGGGAGTAGAACCAGTATTACTTGAACTACCTTCGCTTGATTGTATAATATTTCCATTGTCATTACTATCAACAATATTTATTATTCCTGTCATACTTCCATGAAATTGGCAATTATAATAAAGTGTTGATGGTGCATCACTAGATACAGTAAAGGTTAATTTTCCATTCGAAGTACCGTTATTTGTTATTCCTTCATTATATTGGTTGGATGAACCTGTACCCTGTGAAGTTTTTATCCAGAAAGGATGACCTCCTGCGCTAACTTCAAATTCATATATTTTACCTCTTACTAGGGTTAATGTTGGATCATTGCCTTGTAGGCCTTCTGCAGTAAAAATATAATCAGACGCTCCAGAATTTTGTACAGTTATTGTTGTTGCTACTACCTCAGAAACTTGCTCAACAAAGCCATCAATTAGTATTTTTGCGTCATTAGCCATGCCACCATGAAATAAACAATAATAATAAAGAAGAGTATCAGAGGATGAAGGTTCGTAAACAACAAACGCATTCTCAGGCGTTGTGTCATCTGAAAATGATGATGAATATTCTTGCTCAGTTACATTATCGCCTTTTATATAATATTTTATCCCGTTACTGACTGATATCCCATCATTGTGAATTCCATTTTTTGTCTCAGAAATCGATAATGGGTGGTTTGAAGCAGTTTCATCATTTAAATCAAATACATACTTCTCATCAGAAGAAAAAGAAAGGTCTGGGCTAAGTTCATTATTTATGTAGTATTTGTTTCCATTATCTTCTTTTTTAACCCTCACTTCATAAAGAGTACGAAACTGATCATCATAGACAATTTTATTTGTATCCATGCTAACTTTGCCTGATGATGGCGGGGATAGTTCGAAAATTTCAACAAATTCACTGAATGTTTTTATCTCACCTAGACTATTATTAGTAAAATTGCCCCCTATATCATAAGAAAATTTATCAGCGCCATTTACAGTGAATACCGTCATATTATCGCATGTTATTCTTAGCGCATCTTTAGTCACCGATATCGATTTGATCTTTGACCATTCAGGCAGCTGAATTACGTTACTACCTTTTGTATCAATTATTGTTACTGAGGCAGAGTTTTTTTGTGAGACTAATATATAAGTGTCATCGCCTTTTGATCCTCGATAAGTTGTGTCATTATTAGTTGGAATTATTATATCATTATTTTCTGATAAATTTATTGTTGTCATTTTTCTCTCTCTTTAGTGCTTTAAGAAATCAAAGGTGCACAAGCTGATTGTCAAATACCTGTTTTTAATGATTAATTTTGATATTACACAATCACTTTTCGATCAATGAATTCTTTTTAACTAACCTGCGGTAATTCGTCCCACTGTGTTGTATAACGTGGTGACAAATAAAAGCTCTTGCTTTTCCACCTACTCTTATCCTTTTGTCTGATTTTACCGTGCGTAATAATTCCCGAACCATATTTATTATTTAAGAAATCTATTACCCCCATGCGTTGATCAGATAATGAATAATTAGTATTTTGGAATAAGTCCTGTTGATGAATTTCAGAAGGGATTAAATCAAGCATCATAATCCCTGCCTTATGGTAAGAATAACCAGATTGATAGATTTGATCTATCGCTCTTAATGCTAATTTAATTATTATAGGTGTATCACAAGACGGAGAATTTAAACCAAACATAATACCGTTGCTATACTGCTTCTCCTTTCTAAATCTATTTGTTTGTAAAAAAATATAGATTCCTTGCGCCCTACTGTTTTGCTGTCTCACTTTCTCAGTAGCTCTTATTGCATATTCTGTAATAAAATCTTTTATAGTAGCTTTATTGTTTACAGGATTACCAAATGATCGTGAACACATGATATTTTTTTTCGGTAAAATTTTATCAAGATCCAAACATGATATACCGCGTAGCTCATAGACAATACGTTGCACAACAACTCCAAGGTATTGCCTTATTTTATTAGCTGATGCATCTCTCAAATCTAACGCATTACCGATACCTATCATTCTCAGCTTGGATCCCCATCGTCTAGAAATCCCCCATATATCCTCCACATTAATATTTCTTAAAATTTTATTTTGCTTATCTTCTGTATCTAAATTGAAAATACCATTTTCACTTTTTTTAGCTATGCTGTTGGCAATTTTAGCTAACGTTTTAGTAGGACCTAAGCCGATGGAGACTGGTATTCCCGTCCACATCAATATATTCTTTCTTATTTTTGAAATATCATGCTCAATATTACTATTATCTTGTTTATTGATTTTTAAAAAAGCCTCGTCGATTGAATAAATCTCTAATTCAGAATTTAATGTCATCAAAGAGGTCATTACTCTATTCGACATATCACCGTATAGTGGATAGTTCGAGGAATAAACTTTCACCCTGTTTGCATCGATTATATTTCTATATAGATGCAAAGGTGCACCCATTGGAATATTAAGTAATTTTGCTTCATTGGAACGAGAGATTATGCATCCATCATTATTTGATAAAACTACAACTGGTTTATCTATCAATGAAGGATCGAAAACCCGTTCACACGATACATAAAAATTATTACAATCAATAAGAGCGAAAACCTTACTCACAACTAAACTTTATGGATTACATTAGTGACGACACCCCAAATAATTATATCGTTATTTTCTGTTAATTTAATTGGCTTATATTTACTATTCTCAGGAGAAAGCATTGCATTTTTTCCCTTTTTCACCAATCTTTTGACTGTTAAGCTACCATCAACTGCTGCAATAATAATTTTACCATTACGAGGCTCTAAACTTCTATCAACAACCAAAATATCACCTTCATGAATACCTGCTCCTATCATTGAATCTCCTGTTGCCTTAACAAAAAAAGTAGCTGAAGGGTGTTTAATCAGATGAGTATTTAGATCAAGCTTTCCTTCGATATGATCATCTGCAGGTGAAGGAAACCCGGCTGTTACCTTATTACTATAAATAGGCAAAGAGAGATCATTATTTTTTATAAAGCTAAGTACATTATCTACCATGCTCAATGGTATTCTTATGGGTTTTGTTTTTTCACCAAACTTTCCTTGACCTTTTGGTCTACCAGCACCGATACGTATTCCGCCTCTTGGCATGAGATATTACTCCTTAAACTTTATATATACTAATAGAGTATTTTTTGAATAATGTACACTATTCAAAATAAAATTTATGGGTTTATACAAACTTTACCAATAACACGTCTTTCATCTAACTCTTTTAAAGCCTCAATAGTTCCATCAAGAGAATATATTTTATGGATATGGGGATTGAGAGATCCATTACTTATGAGTTTATCTATTTCCTCGAAATGTTTTTTACCTTCCTCAGGGCTTCTTCTGCCATACTCACCTGCTCTTACACCAATAACTGAAAAGCCCTTAATTAATGGCATATTAGCGGGAACTGATGGAATTCTTCCCGAAGCAAAACCAATAACAAGAAGTCTTCCATTCCAGGCTATACACCTTATTGACTCATCAAAAACATCGCCGCCAACAGGGTCGTAAATTACATCGGCACCTTTATTATCAGTTAACTCCTTAACATAATCCTTAAAACCTTTCTCAGGAGATATTGCAAAATCAGCGCCATAAGATAAAAGGAAGTCTCTTTTTTCTTGAGTAGAAGCAACAGCTATAACTTTTGCACCGATGAACCTACCAATATCCACAGCGGCAAGACCAACTCCTCCAGCAGCGCCATGAACTAATAATGTTTCACCAGATCTCAAATTACCTTTCGTAACTAGAGAAACATAAGCGGTTAAATAAGCAACTGTATAGGTAGATGCTTGCTCCCAGCTAAGTCCTTGAGGTTTTTTCCTTACTTTAATTTTATCAACACATAACTCTTCGGAGAAAGAACCAGTAAAAGAGCTAACAATGACTTCATCATTAATTTCAAAATTTTCAACACCTATTCCTTTTTCAATAACAATACCAGAAGACTCCATTCCTAAAATAAAAGGAACTTCAGGCTTATACTGATACAAACCTGCAGTCATTAATAGGTCTGGAAAGTTTACTGATGCAGATTTAACTTTTATCCTTAACTCATCAGGTTGAAGATCTTGCCTCTCAAAAGTTTCAACAGATATATTTGAAAAATTATCAGATAACTCATGAACAACAACAGAACGATACATAATTATACTCCGAGGCCTCTAGTTAAGAAATTAATACATTTTTCAGTATATTTATTAATATCAATTTTTTTTTGGGACATCATTTCCTGCGCAAGCGAATCGGTGATGGGACGAATAACTAAAGCGAAAAGATCGACATCAAAATTAGGGAAGATACCCTTCTCAATATAATCATTTATTTCTTCTTTAAGATAATCAATTTCTATAATAAATTGAGGCGTATTTATACTAAAAGTATTAACTAAGTTATGATTATTACTCATAATCATGAAAATTTCAGGTTTAGAAGAAACAAATTTAAAAAAACGTGTTAATTTTATTCGAAGAAATTCTTCAAAATCTCTAGGCTGAGCATCATCATCTCTTACAGTTTTACCAATCTCTTTTGCAAAATCGTCAAAAATGGCGACCAGTACTTCTTCCTTAGAATTAAAATAATTATAGAAGGTACCAGATGCTAATCCTGTTAAACGTATAATATCTCTTACGGTTGTTTCAGCAACGCCTTTAGCAATAAAGGTCTGAATACCAGCCTCAATGATTGCTTGACGATTTTTTATTTTATTTGTCTCTCTAGCACCATCATTATGACTATTGTTAACTATCATAAAATCTCTAAAACCTTTTCAGGGGGTCTTCCAATAACCGCCTTACCATTAGAGACAACAATAGGTCTCTCAATTAAAATTGGGTTTTTTGACATCATATCAATTAAAAAATCTTCGGTAAGACTCTTATCAGAGAGATTTTCATTTTTATAAACATCTTCACCTATTCTAAGTAAATCCCTTGCGGTATAACCCAGTTTTTTTAAAAGATTAGAAATCTCATTAATATCCAAGGGTGATTTTAAATACTCTACTATATCTATATCTAAATTTTTTTTATTAAGAATCTCAAGAGTTTGACGTGATTTAGAGCATCTTGGATTATGATATATTTTTACCTTCATTTAATTAACTTCCACCCCCACTGCTTCAGAAATATTATTAAATCCATCTTTTTCAATAAATTTAATAAGGCCTTTATTTATTTCAGTAATTAGTTTTGGTCCTTTATAGACCAAACCAGTATAAAGTTGAATTAAGCTAGCACCATTTTTTATTTTTTTGTAAGCTTTTTCTGCAGAGTCAATACCACCAACACCTATTAGAGGAATTTTTCCTTCAGTGTATTTATAAACCTTATTTAACATGCTTGTTGATGAGTCAAAAATAGGCTGGCCTGATAAACCTCCTTCTTCTGAGCTATCTATCGAATACCTGGAAATTGAAGTGTTAGAAATAATTAGTCCGTCAACAGAACTAGATAATACTCTCTCACATAAAATTTCTAAATCATCCTGATTTATGTCAGGTGATATTTTAATTAAAATAGGTAATTTAATATCTGTTGATTTTGCCTTTAATTCGTCAATCCCATTTAATAGTAAACTGAAATTCTCGATAGTCTCAAGATCTCTTAAACCAGGTGTATTAGGTGATGAAATATTTATAGTTAAATAAGAAGCTACCGATGAAAAAAATTCTATACCCCTCAAATAATCATTTATAAAATCTTCACTATTTTTATTAGCTCCAATATTAACTCCAATATTATTTTTTCCTATTTTGCCTAATCTTTTTTTTACAATCTCAAAACCATCATTATTAAAACCCAGTCGATTAATAATTGCCTGATTATTTTTTAATCTAAATACTCTTGGTTTAGGATTACCTTTTTGTGGAAGAGGAGTGACTGTACCAACCTCTGAAAAACCAAAACCTAGATTAATAATGTTTTTTGGAACTTCAGAATTTTTATCAAATCCAGCAGCAAGGCCAACTGGGTTTGGAAAATTTAAACCAAAGATATTACTCTTGAGTGATTGATGTTCTATACTATTTTTTATTTGGTATGTTTTTAAAAGATTAATTGTAATTCTATGGGCAAGCTCGGCGTCAAAATAAAAAAGCAGAGATTTTAACAAAGGATAGAAAAACATAAATGATTCCTAATTTTTAAATTTTATTTTAGACCATTAATCCAATTCAGAGAAGCCTAAGAAACATTATCCCTTATAAAGGAAATCAAAGGTATATCTGCTGGAAGCATATTAATTTCAAACATCTCATTTGGTCGAACCCATTTTAAATTTTGGTTTTCTTTTCCTTTTATAAATCCTTCCCATTCTCGACTCAAATATAAGAAAATTATTACAGAAAAATCTTCATAATCAAATGTAGTAAATGTTAACGGCGAAAAGCATGAATTACTTATATCTACCCCAAGCTCTTCTCTAACCTCTCTTACTATACATTCATTTGGAGATTCATTTTCCTCAATCTTTCCTCCAGGAAACTCCCAGAAACTCTCCATGAATTTATTTTTAGGTCTTTGAGCAATCAAAACTTTATTATCAATATCGACCAAGGCTATAGCTGAAACCATTTTTATTGGTAATTTTTTCATTTAATTTTTATTAACTTCTATAATCCGCATTAATTTTGATATAACCCTCAGTTAAATCACAGGTCCAAATTTGAGAAAAACCAGAACCTATACCAAGATTTATATCTAATAAAATATCCTTACCATTCATATATTTTTTAGTTTTTACCTCTGAATATGATCTAGAAATCTCGCCATTTTTTATGATGGTATTACTACCTATTCTTAAATTAATTTTCTTAGGATTTATTTTTTCTTTTGCTTTTCCTATAGCCATTATAATTCTTCCCCAATTAGGATCAGAGGCACCAACTGCAGTTTTCACTAAAGGAGAATCTGCAATAGACCT
>Ga0160423_10001283_pt1 | contig 21044 bp, 15 predicted proteins | sample CRUFie14St8metaG_FD_108191 | JGI IMG/M metagenome (GOLD analysis project Ga0160423, IMG submission 108191) | Marine microbial communities from the Costa Rica Dome - CRUD Field 142mm St8 metaG | ecosystem: Environmental > Aquatic > Marine > Oceanic > Photic zone | place: Costa Rica: the Eastern... | reverse complement strand
CTGGGCCATCCCTTTAAGCCCCGCAATAATAAGTGGAATACGAGTGCCACTGTCCCAAAGCGTCTGTTTGTAGATCGACTCTTTTCCGCCTACGTGAAACCCATGATCACTCGTCAAAAAAACCACCGTGTTATCCGCGTGAGGACTCGCATCAAGAGCATTAAGAACCGCCCCCACCTGATCATCCACAAAGGAGACACAAGCCATATAGGCCTGGAGATATTGTTTAAATAAATGGGGCTGGTCTTCGTGGTTGAAGAGCATCTGGTAACGACGAAAAGCATAAAGACTCGTATTAGCCAGCGTTGGGGCGCAATCCTCCAGATCACCTTCTAAGAAAGCTTTTGGCATCTCGATCTCTTCAAGAGGAAACCTATCGAAATACTTCTTTGGCGCATAAAGCGGTGTGTGTGTTCGACTGAAACCACAGAATAGGGCAAAGGGCTTGTCGGTGTGTGGTTGCTGGAGAATGCCCGAAGTCCAGCCGGCATGAGTTTCATCAGGCATGGGATCACGATCATCGTCTGACACGTAACGCCAGGGCTCTCCGGAAAGTGTCCATCCTTTGTAACCCGGAATCCCGTTGGCGGGGTCTGCCGGGTAGTGCGGAATCATAGTAAGAGGGCCAAAGGTATGCTCCCACTGGTAATCCATGTCGGGATCCGCATCGTCGGCGTAAAAGTAGAGCTGGTCAGGGTGAGGAATCAATCCGCGCTTGGTTTGCTTCCGGCCATCCCACGGCCACGGTCCGATACTGCCACCCGATCCAAAGCCGGTGATAAACTGCTTCGGATCTTGATTGCCGTGATAAATCTTGCCGGTTGAATAGACGCCATAACCGTTCGTAGCGAGATGTTCGGTCAGAGTCACACACTTGCTGAGAATGGCGTTCTGTCGATAATCCTCAAACCAGTAAAGGCTGGAAGTTTGCGGGTAGATTCCGGTCATCATGCTCGACCGGGAAGGCGCACAAATTGGATCGTTACAATGAGCATTGGTGAAGCTGACACCACGCGCCGCCAATCGGTCGAAGTTCGGAGTTGGGACGTAGGGCTTGCCGTCAGGATGCAGCGGCATGTCATTAAGATCATCAGCAATGATGAAGAGAACGTTGGGACGACCCTGAACACTGGTCAGAGGCCAGCTCATCAAAACGAAAGCGAGAAAAACTAGTGTAAAAATGGGTAGTCGCATAAGCTTATGACTTCCTGAGTTCAAGAACCTAACAAGATAAATCACTTTAATTAGTCTACTTTCCCGTTCACCAGAAAAACGTCCTACCGGAGATGACCCCTAACAAGCGAGAAAGACAAGGCCCTTGAAAATCAATACTTCGATTATATGCCTCAACTCCAACAAAATTTAAACCTCAATGGTAAAGATTTTTTCGTTAGGTTTGACCCCATGGAGCAGTGTTACTTGGTTAGAGACTATGAGATTTATTAAATCACTTTCGCTTGCCCTGACCATCCTCGCTTTCGCCCTGAGGAATGAACCTGCGGAAGCCGATGACCGTCCCAACGTGCTTCTTATCGTCTGCGATGATCTAAACGACTACATCGAACCGCTCGGCGGCCATCCTCAGGCCCAAACCTCCAATATCCAGCGTCTTTTCGACAGCAGTGTTTCCTTCACCGAAGCCTACTGCAACATTCCCATCTGCAATCCCTCCCGGGCCAGCTTTGCTACGGGACTCTACCCGCACACCTCGCAGGTCTTTGGATTCGAGAAGTGGACAGAGAACGAAATCCTGAGCCACTCCCGCACCATGATGGCGCACTTCAGCGCCCACGGGTATCACAGCCTCGGCACCGGCAAGATCATGCACAACGCCGACAAACAGGAGTGGGATGAAATCGGACACCCTACGGATTACGGTCCCTTTGCCTGCGACGACAATGGCAAAAACCTGCCCCACCCTAACACGCCCTCTCCCCTTCGGGATGACTTTGGCGCCATCGACGGTTCCTTTGGTCCGCTCTACAAGCTGGATCTGGAAAGCGGTCTCTTCTGGCGGACCGGCGGCTGGCAGAAAACCCGCACGCTTCGCTACGAATCCGGCGATAACCGCGACCTCACTGGTGACGAACTCAATGCGCAATGGGCCGTCGAGAAACTGAAGTACTACGCCGAGAGCCCTGACGAGAAGCCGTTTTTCATGGGCGTGGGATTTGTGCGCCCTCACACGCCGCTCATCGTGCCGCAGAAATACTTCGATCAATTCCCTATCGACGAAATCGAACTGCCCGAGATCCTCGACGACGATGTCGAGGACACTTTTAAACACACAGTCACCAATGAAGAGGTCGACCGCGGCAAAATGATCTACGAGAGCCTCATTGCCTCCTACGACGGAGATCGCGACCTGGCGCTCCGGAAATTCATCCAGGCTTATCTCGCCAGCGTCGCTTCGGTCGACGATCTGGTCGGAGAGATTCTCGACGCCGTCGACAACTCCTCACTCAAGGACAACACCATCATCATCTTCACCAGCGATCACGGTTGGGGCATGGGAGAAAAGAATCATCTCTTCAAAAACTCACTCTGGAAAGAAAGCACCCGCGTGCCGCTTTCGATTCGCGCCCCGGGCGTATCCCAAAACGGACAAACGTCTGACACTCCTGTCACCCTAGTCGACCTCTATCCCACCCTGCTCGATCTGTGCGACCTGCCCAGCGATACCATGAAAAGCGAAAAGGGCCGCCCGCTCGACGGACACAGCCTCAAGCCCCTGCTCGAGAACCCCGCCGCCGGACACTGGGATGGCCCCGACGCAGCCCTCACCGCTCTCTACAAGTGGGCCACTTACTATGACCCAGCATTCCAGAGTTACTCCCTTCGCAGCCAAGACTGGCTCTATATTCGCTACGAGAACGAGAAGGAAGAACTCTACCACACCACTGAAGATCCCAACGAGTGGAACAACCTCGCTCTCAACCCCGAACACGTCACACAGCTCGAAACAATGCGAGCCCAGCTACTGGACCGCATCCCGGAATCCATTCCTCAACCCATCAAATCGAACGAAGACTGGAAGGACGACTACTTTAAAAAGAATCCCGGCGCAGATGCCAACGGCGACGGAAACCTGAGCTGGGCTGAGCTGAAGGCCCACAAAGAAAAGGCCGCCAACGCACCGCCCCAGAATACTTCATCCCCCTCCGAACGCCTTCAGACCGAGGGCGTGTTTTCGAAGAACGCTGATGGCGGTATCATCTTCACAAAATCGAACGATGGCCAAGTCTATTACGCCATCAAAGAGATCGGAGAACAGGTCACTGAGCATCTTGACCAAACCGTCACCGTCAACGCCCGCGTCAAACCCGCCACCAGCGGCAAGGTCATGATGATGGTCTATCTAGTTAACGTTAGGCTTACGAAAAAGTAGTCGGTCTAGAAGCTCTCTCATCCTTCTTCAAGCTTCAAAATATCTTCGATCGTCTCGCGTCGGGTGAACGGAACTACGGTGCCATCCCGCTCCCACCAAAGCTGAGGGGCACGGCCCACAGAATTGTAGTTGGAAGCCATGGCATAGCCGTAGGCGCCACCGTCATGCATCACCATGAGATCTCCGGTTTGCGGCGTTGGCAATTCGCGCGGCTGCAGCATCTCAGAATCATCGCGAGTGAAGACATCACCACTTTCGCAAAGCGGACCAGCGACGACGACGGGAGATTCCTCCCTTCCCTCGGCCGCCGGCAGAGTGATTCGGTGATAAGATCCATACATCGCCGGGCGAACCAGATCGACAAACCCGGCATCCACCATTGCAAACCTCACGCCCTCACCCTTGGCATTGGACTGGGTATCTTTCACGTCAGTGACACGCGTCACCAAGCAAGCAGCGGGAGCCACATAGAAACGACCCGGCTCAATCTCAAGACGCAGTTCGCGCCCGGCTACTTCGCTCAGTTTCTTCTGAGCGGACTCAAAGACTTCACGTAGTCGCTCCACCGGAATGTCGGCATCGGCATTGCGGTAGTCATGAGGAATCCCACCCCCCAGAGAGACGCCCTCAAGATCCTGAAAAGTCGGAACGATCTCGGCAAATTCGTTGGCGAGGTGGGTCAGGTTTTCGTAAAGCTCCTCGAATTGCGGACCGCTGCCAATATGCGCGTGCAGCATGACCACTCTCATGCCCGCTGTCTCAGCCGCTTCGCGAACGCGATTGGCCTCGGTGATCCAAACCCCATGCTTGGAGCTCGGGCCACCGGTATCACACTCGTTGACGTGGCCGTGTCCGAAGCCCGGATTCACGCGCAAAGAAATTGGTCCGGTGTATCCGGCCTTCTCAAGATCCGCGACCATTCCGGGAGAACCTACGTTAGGAAGGACACCCTCGGTCAAAACAGCATCCATCGCGTTGTCACGGAATACATCGGCCGTCAGGCAGATTTCAGGAGGGTTATTTCCCTCAGCGTAACCCGCACGGCGGGCCCGCAGCACCTCATTCCCCGACACCGCATCGATCCAGACGCCGGCGCTCCGCATCTCTTTGAGAATACGAGTCGCCGGAGAAGCCTTCATCGCATAGCGGGCCTGGACTCCGGTCGCATTTGTGGTAGAGACCACCGCCTCAATACGGGCACGAAGCACCTCCGCATCCCAGATCCAGAAAGGCGTGCCATACTTCGCGGCCAACTCCTCAAGGAGTTCGGCATTGGCGGCTGGCTTATGATCTGGTGTTTTCATCTGCGGTATGTGGCGCAAAATTGGGTAAATCTCAAGTCCGGATGAGCTGCCCGACAATAGAAAACCCAACCGGGTTGGTCCGTAAGAAGCGAATCGATTCTGCAGAATCAGACCTCGACGCTCAAGCCGCCCTTGGCCGCAGACTCGTAGACCTTCTCCGCGATGCGGATATCCCGCAGGCCCATCTCACCGGAAGTCTTGAAGATCTCATCACCATTTTTGATCGCAGTCGCGAAAGCATCAAGCAGGACCGCCTGCTGCAGCGTTTGCTCTGCCGGGATCTCGCGAAGGTTGTGGAAAAGGGCCTTCGGATTGGGCTTGCCATTGGACTGGGTGAAGGCACTTCCGGGACGACCGTTTTCCCCGAGTCCTCCGCGAATCTCAATGAAGCCCCCGTTCCCCAGCGTCGTGCACTGGTGATAGCTCTGACTGTAACTGGCCCGGCAAAGCGCCTGGAAGCCATCATCGAAAAGCATCTCAAAGCTCATCGTTTCTTCCACTCCGTCAGGGAACAATTCAGGGTGCACCTTGGAAGCAAATCCACGCACGGAAACAGGCTCCTTGCCGGTGAGGTAACAAGCCGCCTGAATCGGATAGACGCCGGTGTCGAAGAGCGCACCTCCACCTGCCATTTTTGGATCGAGCAGCCACTTCTTAACCTTGTCTTTATTCGGCCCCACCAATCCTCTGGAATAGCCCCAGGAAAATTCGTAGTTGCCGCAGGCCATGTCTCCGATCACGCCCTTGTTGACCAGTTCGATTGCTTTGACGTGATGAGGCTCCCAATGCAGGCGGTAATTCACCCCCAGTAGCACACCCGCTTCCTTCGCTGCCGCGATCATCGCTTCGCACTCCTCACTGGAAATCGCCATGGGCTTCTCCACCATGACGTGTTTGCCTGCCTTGGCGCACTTGATGGCATACTCGGCATGCATGGAATTCGGCAGCGCGATATGAACCATATCGATGCGCTCGTCTTCAGCGATTTTCTCCAGGGTGTCGTAGGTATAGATCGCATCCTCTGGGAAGCCATATTGAGTGGCCCACTCTTTGCCCTTCGTATCCGGATTCCCGGTCACAACACCAGCTAAGGTGACATGTTCACAAGCCGCCACTTCCGGAGCAATGCACCCGCTCGCGTAACCGCCAAGACCAACGATAGCGAGGCCAAGCTTTTTGCCGCCGCCTTGAGCGAGGGCTTGGTGAAAAGAAGGGGCGACACCAGCTGCGAGCGCGGTGGCAATACCGCCGCGCGTGAAATGGCGACGGGAAAATGATGAAGTGAGTTCAGTGGGTTGGCTCATGGTTAACTAATAGTTTGTTGGATAGTTTTAAGGGTGAAAACGGAGTTCATTAGAATTGCCCCACGTAGGCAGCGTCGCGGGTGGTCACACAGACCCAGCCGTCCGGATGAAAGGCGATGGCTGTGGGTTTGGAAGGGAAAGTATAGCTGCCCAGAAGGCTTCCATTGGGCTGATATACCTTCACATCTGTCTTCGCCGCGTTCCAGAGGCGCCCTTCTGAATCAAACGTGAGCCCGTCAAGACCACCAAATTGGCTCGTCGCGAAGATTTCGCGTCTCCCCACACTGCCATCTTCGTAAATCGCAGCTCGATAGATGTTCTTCGACGTGCTGTCGGTGAAAAACAGAGAGTCGCCATCTTGGTTGATCGCAATGCCATTGGGCTTGTTGGCATCCTTCACCACGGCCCGGATCTCCAAGCTCTCTGGATCGAGTCGGAAGATGTACTGCCCTTCAAGCTCTTTGAATTCATCGGGACGCAGGCGAAACAGGAAGTCCGGATCCGTAAACCAGAGGCTTCCGTCGGAGTGCACGCGCAGGTCATTGGGGCGATTGAGACGTTTGCCTTCGAAGCGATCCGCCAGCACTTCGGTGCGCTCGCCTTTTTCGTTCCAGCGGGTGACCTGACGGGTGGTTTGTTCGACCACATAGTAACCGCCTTTCCCGTCGGGACGAAACGATGTGGCTTCAGGAGAATCATCCCGCCACACACGAAGTCCTTTTTGGGGTGACCAGCGAAACACGAGGTGATCATGATGCGCCGCGTAGATAAGAGTAGGCTCCCCGTTCTCTATGATCCACTGTGGTCCTTCACTACCTCCGTAACCGCCGCCGATTTGGGACCATTTCCCGTTAATCTTTGGCACATCGCCGGACGCTTTAATTTCAGGGACTCCCTCGTTCTTCAAATGCAGGGTGAAGAATTCGTCCAACTGATCCACAACGATATCGAAAAACTTCTGCTTGTTCAGCAGCGGATGAGGGGCACCGGCCACCACGTTTAACCCCGTGGGAATTCCCAGCTTCAAGGCATCGCGACGCAGTTCGCGCCCACAGGTACTGGGATCGTCGAATTCACCCGCCATGAAAAAAATCGGAGGATCCCCCGCATCGAGGTGAGCCCGCGGAGAGGCGAGACGATACGTCTCGGGCACTTCGTCCTGTGATCCGCCAAGAAAAGCCTGCCAGATTTCCCGGTCTGCTGAAATCTGACGATTACGCTCCGATAGGAAATCCGACTGTCCGCCCATGGGAACCGACGCCTGGATAACACTAGAGAACTCCGCATGCCCGCCGTCACCTTCCAATTCGGCTACACCACCCGAACTACCTAAAAGAGCCGCAAGATGACCACCTGCTGAAGCACCCGTCGCCCCGATCCAGTCAGGATCGACGCCCCACTTTTCCGCGTTGGCCCGCAACCAGCGCACTGCAGTTTTGCAGTCGTGGATATGAGCCGGGAAAATGGCCTCACCCGAAAGTCGGTAGTCAATCGTCACCGTCACATAGCCACGAGCCGCCATGGCTTTAGCAATGTTGGCATGGTGCCGACGGTCGCCCTTGCCCCACCCGCCACCATGAATGCATACGATGGCAGGCAATGATCCTTCTGCGTTACGGGGCCGATACAAATGCAGCAACAGATCTCGATCGCCTCCTTTGCCAAAAGTCAGGTCGAGATGAGATTCGACCTGCTCATCCAATTCTGCTCCCAGTTTCGTCGGAGGGAGAGATTCCCATTCCTCCTGGGCCACCAGTAGCCCGTTCGAAACGATAAGAAACAGAAAAAGTGCAGTGCGAAGCAATGGCATACTTTAAAACTCCTGAATCACAGAGAATTGCCCAAACTTTTTGGTCCCGTTTCACGAACCGTTTCGAGCAATTTTGGGACTCAACGGTCTTAACGGGGAAATTGCGTGGCTTTCGCCGGCACTCTTTGAAGAAGCGGCGGATTGAATCTCGAAGTGCTCACTACCTTTGCAACCATTTTAGGTGGCGACAAATCCTCTTCCGACTAACCTTCCCGCTCCACCGAGAACACATCCCCGCTGGGGCCATCCGGAAGGGTTTTCTTCCATTGCTCAATCAGCGCGGTCAACTCAGCGACTACCTCGGGCTGAGTCTCTTTCAGATCGGCCTTCTCGTAGGGATCCGACACGATGTCGTAGAGTTCGACATGCTCGCCTTCACGGCTCATGACGAGCTTCCAGTTCTGATGCACCACCGCGTAGGACACCCAGTGATCAGGCTTGGCTTTCTGAGCCGGCCAGGGTGAAAGTGACTTCCAGAAGAGCGATTTCTCGCGGGTTTGGATCGCCTCGCCCTTCAAGACAGCTACCTGACTGACTCCATCGCTCTCATAGCCATCGGGCAGATTAACTCCGGCGAGTTCGCAAAAGGTCGGAAGAAGATCGACGGCTGAAATGAGCGAGTCATCATCCGTCGCACCAGCCGCAATCCTACCCGGCCATCGCGCAAGGAACGGGACGTTAATTCCACCTTCGAACAGCGAAGCCTTATAACCTTTTCGACCTGAAGTGATTCCTTTAGCCGCATTGATCCCCCAACCTGCTCCGGTGGCAGTATCGTAGTTGAGCGCCAGTTCTCCCGGCTTGGAGGCACGAGCCGGGCCGTTGTCGGAACTGAAGATCACCAGGGTGTTTTCGGCCACTCCGAGCCGATCCAGAGTGTCGAGAACCTCTCCAATGCGATCATCGGCATGAGACAGAACGGATGCGTAGATCTGATCGGGCCGGTTCTCCTCCTCCATCTCACGGAAACGCCATTCATACTTCGGCACCGTGTGGAAAGGCGTATGAGGCTCGTGCACCCAGAGATTGACGAAAAAGGGCTTCCCGTCAGCGACCGCCTTCTCAATGAACGCGTTGGTGTGCATCGCATCTTCGTGAACCGGCATCTGCTCGCCGGAGCAGTTGAACGCTCCGTATTCATCGTAGCCATATTCGGCAGGTGTCGGTGAATCCGGAATCATGTTATTGGCTAAATGCCATTTGCCATAGTGGGCGGTCGTGTATCCCGCCGACTGCAGAAATCTTGGAAGGCTGGGAGCATTCGTATCCAACCAATCCGGCATGCCACGCCTTTCATTACTTGGCACCCACGCAAAATGACCATCAATGGCATATCGAGCCGGAAAGTGCCCCGTCATAACTGCCGTTCGGCTCGGTGAGCAAACCCCACTGGCAACCGTAAAACGGGTGAAGTCAGTCCCCTCCTTAGCTAGTCGGTCAATATTGGGAGTCTCCACGTAAGGGTGACCATGGCAGCTGAGATCACCCCAACCCCAATCATCAGCAAAAATGAAAACAATATTCGGCTTGGGCTCTTCCTTGGCCATCACAATGGATGAACCAACAAGCGTCCCAAGAGCGATAGAGAACAACACGCAGAGATTACGATGCATATTTTCAGCCAACTGGGTGGATTTCATAGTTCATTCTGCACACTAGGGCATCGCAAAATCATACCATGGTTTCGTCCGAATCGACGACGTCATAAATCGTTTCGATATCCCAAATACCCCTACTCTTTATCTAGGCGATTCATCAATGAAGGCTCTCAACATCCATGGAACATTTTTTGCAACACTGCAGTCTGAAGATCTAGAGAGAAGAAACCCTTCAATCCCCTCAATCGATGCGAATTGCCTACTCAGCTTTTTTCGCCTTTTTCTGTTTCGCCGGAAACTCTTCACCCGCGGGAACGAACAAAAGCGCCGTTCCGTTGATGCAGTAGCGCTTATCGGTAGGAGTATCAAAACCCTCACCTTCAAAAACGTGCCCCAAGTGGCCACCACAGACGAGGCAACTCACCTCCGTTCGGGCGTAACCAAGGTGAAAGTCTGTGCTGTATTTCACATTCTTTGCCTTTGACGGATCGTAGAAAGAAGGCCAGCCGCACTTCGAGTCAAACTTCTCGTCTGAAGTGAACAGTTCAGCACCACACCCTGCGCAATGATAGGTCCCCGCGCCATGCTTTTTGAACTCATCGTAAACCTGCCCATAAGCGCGCTCGGTTCCATCTTCTCGTAAGATCCGATACTGTTCAGGAGTAAGTTTTTCTTTCCACTCCGCATCGGTCATCACCACTTTGCCCTCGGGTTGAGCCGGCTTTTCGCTGAGCACTTCGATGATCTTTCCCTTGTCATCAGCCATAATGTTTGGCGCTGCGACCAATGCAAGGAAGGTTAGGAGAACAGTCTTCATATCTAGATCATAAGGCCCCCAACCACGTCGGTCAAAGGCGCGATTACTCCACTACAGAAATAACCCAGACTAGCACCTAACAGCCAAGATCCGCTGGGCCAGCGAACCCTTTTATGCCAATTCAACCATGACGCGTTCAATCAGCGCCTTGGTCAGATTGATGCCTTTGATTGGATCAACATCATGTCCCTCGAACTCGATCCCGATGTAACCGCTGAAACCGCTGTCTTTCACGATCTTGAGCATGCGGCGGTAATCGACGTTCACTTCGTTACCTTTATCATCAAAAGCCTTTGACTTGGCACAGACGATCTTCGCCCAGGGCATCATCTCTTCAACGCCGAGGTAGGGATCATAATCTTTGAAATTTTGAAAGTCCGGAAGGGTGCCACAGTTTTCGAGATCGACCGCTTTCATCACGTCGGCAACCCACTCTCCGTTTCCAGAGTGGCCCCCATGATTCTCAACCACGATCCCCATCTCGTAATCAGCTTGCGCCACCGCACAGAGCGCGTTTAACCCTGCCACGGCGTGCTTTTTCTGCTCTTCGGCATCCCCTCCCGATCTCACATCGACCCTAATGTATTGGCCCCCAAGTATTTTCATAGCTTCCATCCAGGGCCGATAGCCCTCGATCGCAGAATCTCGCTCGGATGCTTCCGGAGAATCGAGAGCCGGTTTACTCCGGCAAAGCATCATGGTATTCACTGCGCCAAGATCATCGCAGCGCTTCTTAATTTCTTGGAAGAAATCCGTATCACCCGCCTTATCTTCCATGTGTCCATTATAATACTCCAGCGCCTTGATTCCAGTTCCTCCCACCACTGTCGAGGGATAATCGAGCATGCTCAATTCAGCCGACCTGAGTTGCTTGTTGAAACTGTATTGCTGCACGGCGAATTTGAGCCAACCCCCGTCGGCTGCATTGCAGGATGGCTTCCACGGAAAAACAGCTGCTCCCGCTCCAACAGCAGTTGACTTTAAAAGGTGACGTCGGTTCATCATAAAGCTTGGGAATAAGACCTACCGTTGGCCTGCTGACAAACGCTTCATCGCGCCAGCGAAGCGTACTTTAACTCAACCACTTAGCTCGCCAGAGACTCAGCCATGGTAGCTCGATGATCCCAATTTGTAAGATTATCGAGCCACATTTCTGGACTGACTTCCAAATCAGAGAAATTCGTTCAACAAATTCTCAAGCATCTCCTGCCGGCCGCTGGACAGCGTTGGCTCACCATTACCCATCGCAAACTGCTCCAACTCTTCGAAGCTGCAGGCTCCGGACTCAACCTTGGCACCAATGCCACTGTCGAAGCTGCTGTAACGAGTCTGAACAAACTCAGCGAGACGACCATCCTGACGAATCGCATCGGCAATCTTAAGACCGCGGGCAAATGCATCCATGCCACCAAGGTGAGCGTGAATAAGATCGATCGGGTCATGAGATTCACGACGACGCTTTGCGTCAAAGTTAAGCCCACCGGTGGTAAAGCCTCCCATTTCAAGAACAACAAGCATCACTTCAGTGGCGAGTTTGATATCAGTTGGAAACTGATCGGTATCCCACCCAATTAACTCATCACCTCGGTTGGCATCGATACTGCCTAACATGCCAGCGTTGGCGGCAACCCTTAGCTCATGCTCCATGGTGTGGCCCGCCAACGTGGCGTGGTTTGTCTCAATGTTGAGACGGAACTTCTCCATGAGATCGTATTCACGGAGGAAATTCAAACAGGCAGCTGCGTCGCTATCATATTGGTGAGTGGAAGGCTCGCGAGGCTTTGGCTCTATGTAAAACGGTCCATCGAAGCCAATCTTATTCGCGTGATCTACAGCCATGTGCAGGAAAGCCGCGAGATGATCCAGCTCGCGCTGCATATTGGTATTAAGTAGCGTCGCGTAACCTTCGCGGCCACCCCAAAAAGTGTAACCAAGGCCATCGAGTTGCTTGGTGGCTTCGAGGGCTTTCTTGACCTGCGCTCCAGCATAGGCATAAACGTTCGCATCCGGAGATGTCGCAGCACCTTGCGCATAGCGAGGGTGAGAGAACAGGCAAGCAGTTCCCCAGAGAAGCTGGACACCCGTCTCAGCCTGTTTTTCCTTGAGCTTGGCTACAACCTGATCGAGCGCGTCGTTAGAGGCGGAAAGATCGTTCAACTCAGGGGCTATATCACGGTCATGCCAGCAGTAGTAACCAATATCCATTTTTTCGAGAAACTCGAAAAAGACATCCACACGGGTAAGTGCGTTTTCGACAGAGTTGGAGCCGTCATCCCAGGGCATGATCGCCGTACCGGCTCCGAACGGGTCAGACAGATCATTGCGCATCACGTGCCAGTAGGCGCCAGCGAAGCGCAAGTGCTCCTTCATTGATTTGCCGGCGATGACCTCGTCGGCATTGTAGTGTTTGAATGCGAGCGGATTCTTAGAATCCGGTCCTTCATACTGAATTTTGTCGCAGTCGAAATATTGCATAAGAATAGAGGGTTGAAGTTTAGACTTTGTACTTCTTTAACGGTCTTGACTCTAACCAACTTCAGCCAAAGTAAAACCGCATATTGCGTGTATATTCTGTCAATTTACGTCAAACTCATTTCATGAGCCTCCAAGTCGCTATCGTCATGTCCGAGGTATTCCTGCGTCGCCTCACGCCATCGCTGATGCCCTTCGTCCGGCGGGAACTCGACTACCGGATTTTGAGTATCCACCGACCAATCAAAGAACTGGAGAAACTGCTCCGTGACCTCGAACCGGACGGTCTCATTACCGAGTGGCTCGATGACAAGACCGAAGCCTTGCTCGAGCTGGGCCTCAATATTCCTGCCGTGATTGTCGATACCGATTTTTCTTATCCCGGTGTCGTCAGCGTCGACGTTGACGATGAAGCGGTCGGTCGCGAAGCGGCTCAGGCCTTTCGACAATCCGGCTTGAAGAGTTTTGCCTGCCTCGGTAACGGGCAGCCCTATTCAGACCAACGCGTCGCCGGATTCTTGGCGGCCATCGGTGAAGACGCCGAATTTTCCGAGCACACCGTCACCGGCTTTGAAGACAGCCGTTACAGCGAATCGTTCGTCCGCCCTAATCCGGCGTTACGAAAGTGGCTCATCGAGCTGCCGAAGCCGGTCGGCATTTTCGCTGTCCATGATCCACTCGGCCGATTCCTTTGCGGCGCCTGCCAGCAGCTCGACCTCAAGATTCCGGAAGACGTATCCGTGATCGGAGCCAACAACGACGACCTTGTCTGCGGGCTCACCCACCCCATGCTTTCCAGCGTCGTGATTCCCTGGGATGCCATTGGCGAGGTTGCCGGCGAAGCGATGCAACGACTCATCCATGGTGAATCGGCCGAATCAAGTGATGCCCGATTGATTCCTCCCAGCGGCGTCGTACTCCGCCATTCAGCCAACCACTTTGCAGTCGATGATCCTATGCTCCGCCGCTCCATGTCTTATCTTTCTGACCGGATGCAGGACTCAATCAGCATCGGCACAATGTGTCGTGACCTGCGAGTCGCTCGGCGAACTCTAGAACGGAAGTTCAAGGAACACTATCGCTGCACGCCTTGGGAAATGCTTTGCCAGTTGCGGGTCAATCAAGCCAAGCAACTGCTTGCCAATTCAAACCATCCGGTCTCATTGGTCTCGGAACTCTGCGGTTTCCACGACCCCGAGCGGATGGCTGTTGTTTTCAAACGACTGACCGGGATGCCGCCTTCTCAATATCGAAAGACATCCGGACCATAAGACACGATACTTAAGAACTCCCTTGGGAAGTAAGGCTATCCCCCGGGAGATTTCGACCGTTGCTAAATCATCAGAGTAGTTGCCAGCACTCTGGCTATTTTAAGTTTCAAGGATTTACCTTGGCCTTCCCCTTCGACTTGGCCTTGCCTACTTTCTTTTCCATCTCCTCCTTGCGGGCAATCCCGCGCTTTCGAATCTCATCCGAGTGATACTTACGATCAATATCTGTAAGATCCTGCTTCAGATTTTCTGGAACCTCAAACTCAATCCGACGCGCTTCCAACGCCTCATGCATGCGTTTAATCACGTCGGCATATTCGGGATTATCATACTGATTAACGATCTCCTTGGGATCGGTCTCGAGATCGTAGAGTTCCCACTCCTCGACATCGTAATAATTCATCAATTTGTAGCGACCGTCGTAAACGCCTTCATGACGCTGAACCATGTGCCAGCCGGGATACTCGTAGTAATGATAATAATGCGTTGTTCTCCAGTCATCGGGAGTGGTCCCCTTCAAAATGGACACCAGACTACCTCCCTGCATGTCATCCGGAATCGGCGCACCCGCGATCTCGAGAAAAGTCTCAGCAAAATCGAGATTAGAGACGAGGTCGTGATTCACACCGCCGGGTTTTACCACTCCAGGCCAACTCACCAGTAGCGGTGTCCGATAGGACTCGTCGAACATGAAACGCTTATCGAACCAGCCGTGCTCACCCAAGTAAAAGCCTTGGTCACTCGAGTAAATAAAAACGGTATTTTCCGAAAGGCCCAGATCTTTCAAACTTGACTGAAGCTCCCCAATGCAATCGTCGACCGAACGGATGCAACGCAGGTAATCTTTTAGGTAACGCTGATACTTCCAGCGAACGAGATCTTTACCCTGCAGCTTTGCCTTTACAAAGGCAGCATTTTTGGGCTGGTAGGCTGTGTCCCACTGAGTCTGCTGTTCAGGCGTCATACGATTGTAGGCCATCATGAACTGCCCTGTTTCATCCCGCTCTTTCACTTTAAGGTCGCGACCCAGCGTCATCGTCTTCTCGATCGACATATCTTGCTCCCTCGCCGCGGTTCCCCGATTTTCATAGTCGTCGAACAGGGTATCCGGCTCAGGAATCTCGACGTTGTCGAATAAAGATAAATATTTTGGCGCGGGGTCCCAAGCTCGATGAGGTGCTTTGTGCTGCACCATCAGTATGAACGGCTTATCTTTATCGCGTTGCTCTGACAACCACACTTTCGCTTTTTCAGTGATGATCTCGCTGCAATAACCGATCTCCCGGTGTCTACCTTCATCTGTAATGAAATCCGGGTTGTAATAGCTCCCCTGGCCCGGAAGCACTTCCCAATGATCAAACCCGGTCGGCTCGCTCGCAAGATGCCACTTACCAATAATGGCCGTCTCATAACCGGCCTGTTGCAAGAGCTTAGGGAAGGTCTGCTGAGAGCCATCGAACTTAGTCGCTTCGTTCTTATAGAAGCCATTCAAATGACTGTATTTCCCCGTTAGTATGGTGGCGCGACTCGGGCCACAAATCGAGTTTGTCACCATGCAGCGAGTGAACCGCATGCCTTCCTCAGCGATACGGTCGAGGTTGGGGGTCGGAGCCACTTGAGCCAGCCGGCCGCCATAGCAACTGATCGCCTGAGTGGCGTGATCATCCGAAAAAACGAAAACAATATTAGGTCGCGTATTAGCCTGCAACGAGGCAGATCCAAGCATCAAGAGTGCAGCAAAAATTGTCGGGAGTTTCATAATTTATGGTGTTCTACCATGACATCATTCCTCTCGAAGTAATCTAAATATATGAGCCATCTTCAAGTCTCATATTCGCGACATCTTGAAATTAATTCTGGAAAAGCCGACTCCATCCGACCATCCATAGAGGCTTCTAATCTGTGTGAGCAGTCACAGCCGAGAAAGCAGTTCTTCAGCCGTGGGGCGAACCCTCCAATTGTCGGTCAAGAGCTTCTCCTGAATATTGCCTTTCTCATCGACGATGATAACCGCTGGTCTCGAAACGTCACCTCCGGTTGGGTAACCAGCAACGTGACGAAGCCCGAAGGCGTCAATCACCTTCAACTCAGGATCTGCCAACAATGGAAAAGTAAATCCCTTCGGCAACATCTTATCTTTCACTTCTCCAGCCGTACTGGTGCTTATTCCGATCAATACAGCTCCTTTATCATCAAATTTGCTGATTTCTGTCTGCAAACCTTGCAGCTCTGAGACACAAAACGGTCACCAAAACCCACGGTAAAATGAGAGCACGACTTTCTTATCACGAAAATCTGAGAGCGAGACCATTTCTCCGTTCGCGTCGCTCAACGTAAAGTTAGGCGCCTTCTCTAATTGCCTTGTCGTTTCGCTCAGTCCGGGCATCTGGTATGAAAGAAAAAAGACGTAAAACAAAAGTAATCCGGCCATCCCCACTGCAAAAAGCATTCCTCCAAGGTGAAGGATCCGTCTCCCGTTTCCAATCATGCTCCAATTACTGACCAAACCCCAAACAGCAAAACTTGATGCCAATATCACAGACGGAAGATTGACCCATGGCACATCCCGAAGAGAAGGAAATTGGACAAAAACAGTAAAGTAGCTAACGAATCCAACAAAGGCGATCAAAGGAGCGAGCCAAAAAGAGTGCTTCAGCAAAGATTTCATTTTCAGTTATACGACGGCCGAGCCTGCCCGTCTCTTAGCGGTCGTTTACCATTCATGGCGACAAATAGCGTGATTCGGTCAAGCTCTGGATTGAGTCACGGTTTCTCGATCTCTAACCTATCACCTATGCGATCATATATTATCGCGATTATCGCCGCATTGTCTCCCCTTGTCATGATAGCCGAGGATAAGAAATTTGAACCTAATTACGACGAGTCTCTTATCCCAGACTATGCGCTACCCAACCCCCTTGAGGGTGTGACACAAGCAAAGCAATGGTCGGAAAAACGCATTGAGTGGCTTGACATGCTTGGACGGGAAATGTTCGGCGTGATTCCAAAATCTTTTACTGACGTTAATGTCAGCTCCCTCATTAGCTCTCCTGACAAAACCATACTCAACGGACGGGGCAAGCTTCGACAACTTACAATTCATCTGGCCGGGCAGGACATTAAAGTTAGCCTGTTTCTGCCAGCTAATGCTTCAACTGCTGCACCTGCACCTGCTTTTCTCGGCTACAATTTTTCCGGTAATCACTCAGTCTTCAATGATCCGGATATCGAGTTGACCAATAGCTGGATGCGAAAGAAAAAAGATAATCGTGCCAGCGCTGAAGACCGCGGCGCAAGCTCGAGCCGGTGGCCCGTAGAACGAATCCTTACCAACGGATTTGCCCTCGCAACCGTCTACTACGGCGACGTCGACCCGGATCAGGACGACGGTTTCAAAAATGGTGTTCATGCTCAACTTGGAAAGCCCGCTCCACATGAAGCCGCTTCCATTGCAACTTGGGCTTGGGCTCTGAGTCGCATTCTCGATGTAATTGAGAGTGAGATTGTGGAGATTGACGCCACCAAGGTCGCCGTTTTTGGCCACTCGAGGCTCGGTAAAACTTCACTTTGGGCAGGCGCCAGCGACAGCCGTTTTGCTCTCGTTATTTCCAATAATTCAGGTTGTGGAGGCGCCGCCCTTTCACGTCGTAAGATTGGAGAAACCGTCTCGAAAATAACCCATTCATTTCCCCATTGGTTTTGCGATAATTTCGATCGCTACGCCAACAACGAGGACGCTATGCCGTTTGATAACCACACGCTACTGGCCATGATCGCTCCGCGACCGCTTTACGTTGCAAGCGCTGAAGAAGATCGCTGGGCTGACCCCAAGGGTGAGTTTCTTTCCTGCCTCCACGCTTCACCGGTTTACAAATTACTGGGAACTGAAGGGTTACCCGCAACCGAGATACCTCAAGTAAATCAACCAATCCATGGTCAGATCGGCTACCACATCCGAACCGGCAGGCACGATGTGACCGACTACGACTGGGAGCAATACATCAAGTTTGCTAAGCAGCACCTTAACCCGTGAATTCTCAGTCCAGCGCCCACTCGATGGCCTGTTTGAGAAATTGGCAAAATTCTGCACTCTCAAAGTCAGACCGTTGCCCCAGTGAAGTATAAAAAATCTTCGCCGCATTATCACCGGCCTCATTGGTCCAGGCGACTGGTTCTATCTCATGCCCTTCGATCTTTCCATTGAGTAATAAGGTGGTTGAATCAGCTAATGGCTTTACTCGATACAGCTTGTTCGACTTTGGCAACTCTCCAATACCCTTTAGTAGAGGATGTGACTCAGCTCCCTTTTCAACGGTGATCGTTGCCAACTCCTCACGGTAATGACCGTTGTAATTACCACCCAGAATCTCAGGGTCGAATTCCTCCCACACATCGTGACCAACCGGTGCGGATTGCCCTTTCAAGTGGAAGGCGTGGCTTGATGTCCGTATCGCGACTAGCGGCTTTCCCGCTGCCACATGATTTTTCAGCGCTTGTATATCCTCTTTTTCCGGCGCCCGTCGCCTAGCGCTAATAAAGGCGAGATCTGCATCTTTTAACGCCTCTGCCAGATGGGAAAAATCGTTTCGCACCTCTTCCTCCGGTTGGGCCACGATAAAGGTCGCTGTATACCCCTCGGGTTCAAGCAGGTCCTCGAAGAATTTCGGAACGTTTTCCAGGGTCCCATATTCTTTTTCGCCAAGCACGAATACAATTTTAGTCTTTGCGCCCGAGGACTTGTCGTCAGCATGGAGGATCAGTCCGAGCAGACATAACGAAAATACGGTACTAACCAAACACCTCATTTTTTATAATAGCACCTTAAAAGGATTTTGTTCTATTTCGGCTATCCCCTATTTCACGGCTCCCGAATGCGCAAAAAGGCCGCTTAGATAAATCGCTACTTCTCTCCACCACCCTGCTCGTCGAGGCCGCCTGTCATCTTGCTCGCATTAATTCCCTTGGGAGCCTGGGGCCAAGGCGTCTCGCCTGGCGCCCAATCCTTAGGCTGAGTTGAACGGATCGCATCGACGTGATCTTTGAGCCACTGGGGCACATTTTTGTTTTCTTCAAGACCGTAAACATACGGCAGCGGTGGCTCCATCAGCAGTGGCTTATCACCGAGCGGTGGGCGCTCGCTTGCGGCCTGTTTGAGGCGCTCGGTCAGCTTTAAAACTATTTCGGGATTGGCTTCCGAGATATCGGTCGTTTCAGACGGGTCGTCAGCCACGTTAAACAGCAATTCGCCCATCAACTTATAGTCACCACTGCGAATAGTCGGCACACGGACGCTTCCCTCAACGTCAAAAATAATCTCGGTTCGTGGACTCGGCTCATCCCCGAAAATCACATCAGTTTGATCTAGGCCATCGACCGAAGTGTCTTGTTCATGATTTCCACCCGCAAGGGTGATGAAGGTTGTATACCAATCAGCAATGAAAAACATTTCATCACTTTTGCTGCCGGGCTCTGTATGTCCAGGCCAGCGCACGAGACATGGCGTACGCACGCCACCCTCGAAAGTAGTGTTCTTCGTTCCACGATAAGGCGCGCTCATTTCTTCCATCACCGGACCATTGTCGTTGGCGAAAATTAAAAGCGTATTGTTTCGAATTCCCTTCTCTTCGACGGCCTTCATGATCTTGCCAACATTCGTGTCCATATTTTCCAGCATGGCATCTCGGATCTCAAGCGGCTCACCGGGATTACCTTCGAAGCCGGGAGGCGGATTGAGCGGGCCATGCACGGCATTGAACGCGACGTAAACAAAAAGCGGCTGTTGACCCGTTGACTCCTCAATGACACGAACCGCTTCGTCGGCAAGTAGATCCGTCGCATAGCCTTCCTCCCAGACCGGCTTCTGATTACGATGCCAGTCAAACACGGCGAATCGAGCCGGTGCGTTGTGGACAATAGATTTATTGTAATAGTCAATTCCCCATGCGTAAAAGCCATACTGGTGCATGAAGCCCTGTCCCATTGGTAGATGCTCGGGTAGCCATTCACCGCAGTGCCACTTGCCACAGATCGAGGTAAAATAGCCAGCATCCTTCAACGCCTCAGCCACAGTTCGTTCCGAACTTTCAAGAGCATGGATGCGTCGTGTTTCTTCACCGTCTTCAGTGTGCGCTAGCGTCAGTCCCAACTTGGCGAGATAGCTTGGCTTACCGAAGTCTTCCGAGCGCCAGTCCATCCAGTTGCGAAACGAGTAACGTCCCGTCAAGAAAGCCCCTCGTGTCGGAGCGCAGACAGAGTGAGTGTAATGGGCTGTCAGTTGGAGTCCTTCGGACGCCAGCGTATCAAGATTTGGCGTGAGCTCGGCGTTACCACCATTGAAGCCGGGCTGAGCCCAACCCATGTCATCGCTAAGGATAAAGATAATGTTCGGACGAGAGCCAGCCGGGTCGCTAGAATGTGCCAGCAAAGGTAACCAGCAAAGGGCAATAAGGTTCAGAAGTCGCATAAGTTACTGATTCAAGCGGTGATCTCCGTGGTGCGCAAGTCTGAAGCGAGCTTCGGCTCAACCTAGCAGCCTTGGCCAACAACATCATACCATAGTCGAGGCACATCTGAACTCGATATAAAACACGAATCAGTCTCGCCGACGCCCGAAGGAATTCTCGCTAGCCGCCGGCTCAAAACCGACCAACCCCCTATCAAAAGTAGTGTCGCCGGCCCGTTGAAACTACCTTAACCATCGTGGAATAGCGGTTGACCGGACGACGGTTCGAAGCTACTAATTCCACCCTCAAAATTTATCTGGTCATTTTTTGACCATAAAGAAAGCCAGAATCATGGGCAATCACATCAGAAAAACCAACAACCAGTGCCAAACCCGTCCTCGTAAGAGCGGTGCCAAGAAAAACCGCCGCCGCCTCGAGCAGCGCCGCCGTCTTGTGGCCCTCGGCATGAACGAAGAAGTAGTCGCACGCCTGACTTCCCGCGAGATCCTTGATTTCCTCAAGCGCCCCGCCAACATCGGCAAGGAAAGCTAATCGGATCACCAGATTCTTTTAACAAACGCCGCTTGGGACGACCCGGCGGCGTTTTTTGTAGGCGCAGCCCACCCCCTTTATTTCT
>Ga0160423_10001282_pt1 | contig 21054 bp, 34 predicted proteins | sample CRUFie14St8metaG_FD_108191 | JGI IMG/M metagenome (GOLD analysis project Ga0160423, IMG submission 108191) | Marine microbial communities from the Costa Rica Dome - CRUD Field 142mm St8 metaG | ecosystem: Environmental > Aquatic > Marine > Oceanic > Photic zone | place: Costa Rica: the Eastern... | reverse complement strand
TTTTAACAGCTTTCATTTTAGCCTATCTGGGGGTGAGCCTACTTTCCACCCAGGATACTTGGACATCCTTGGGCATTTGGCTGATGATGTCAGTAACACTAATTATACTAGTGTCCACATGACCTCAAATTGTTCACGCCCTATTAAGTGGTTTGAACAGTATGTAGAACGTGTAAAGCCATTTCATAGAGCTAGCATTACAGCCAGCCTACACACAGAACACTTAAATACACTAGAGAAAATGCAGGACTTTGCAGATAAGCTGATCCTGTGTCAGGAGTATGATGTACAAATTACAATCAATATGGTCATGGTTCCAGAATGGTTTGAAAGAGATTGGGATAATGCCCTCTTCTTCCATGAACAAGGAATCAACGTTACCCTCAAACCACAATCAGACCCGACGGCAAGTAGAGTCGTGGACGGTTATACGGAAGAAATGCTACAGCGATTGTACAACGGTATGCCACAAATGGCATATACTGAGTCAAAGCGACAATGGAATCTTCGTCCAAGGCCTAGTTTCGAACTGCCTCCAGAGACATTAGGAGAAAATGATAAAAGTGTACCTTGGCACATGCAGGTAGAGTTTACTGATAGTAAGGGCAAAAAATGGTATATGGATCAAGCGGAGAGATTTAATGCGTTTAATTTTAACAAGTTCAAAGGATGGAGTTGCAATGCAGGATATAGTGGCATTATTATCAGAGAGCCTGACGGAAGTATTAAACGTTCCTACAGTTGCCACGATACTCCGATTGGCAACATAGAAACAGGATTCAAACTATTCGACGGTCCTCGTCCTTGCATTACTGATAGTTGTGTATCAAGTGCTGATAGTAAAATACCCAAAAGGAAAGTAATTTGAATTTAAGAAGAATAATAAAGACCTGCACCTGGCAAGCATTAGGTACTTTGTGGTTTATGACCTATGCTGTAATTACTGGCGGAGACCTGTGGTACACATTTGGACTTGCTGTAACAAGTATACCTGCAGGTAGTGTAATGTTTTATTGTCATGAATGGATATGGGATAAATTTCAGAAAGGTAAATGATATATGATTCCAATTGTAGATGGTCCAATAGGTGTAAGTGTAAGCGGAGGTGCCGACAGTGCATTACTGCTTTATTTTTTGATGAAACAACACAAGCATAAAATACATATATTCACACTCGCTGACAAGAGTAAGTTTTATCGTAATGCTAAACAATGCTTGCATGTGGTTGATTGGTGTAGAACTCGTTGTAATTTTAATAACTTTGAACATCATATTATACACAGCAATCAACAAACTGCTGAAGAATTACTAAATTTACCAAAAAAATATTTTGAAGATAATAATATTTTAAAATATTACAGAGGAGAAACAGCAAATCCTCCAAAACAAGTCACTGATGAATTTAAACATCAACAAGGTCCTGTTGAACAAGAAAGAAGGAATCCACAAATAACTCGTGAAATACAACCTGATGACACGGCTATTTTTCCATTTACTAATCTGGATAAACGTGCTCTTGCACAAATATATCGTGATGAAAATTTACAAGAGTTATATGCCTTAACAATAAGTTGTGAAAGTCTAACAGATATGGGTCCAATACATTGCGGTGATTGTTGGTGGTGTGAAGAAAGAAAATGGGGATTTGGAGACTATGTTACCTTTAGCTGAATATGAAAATTTACACACTGAACCTTTGATTGCACTTGATATGCTTATAGATTGTCAAGAGTTTGCAATTACAATGCAAAAGTATGAACTGGCATTTAGACGTTGGGGACAAGATCATTTAGATAAAAAACGATTTGGATTACCCTTGATAAATCTAAATGGACAATTGAGTGATAACCCTGATGTAAGCCTAATGCCCTTAGATGTTTATAATAGAGATAGAAAAGAACAACTTTGGGATAATGATTTTATTACAGCAACACCAGCGTTAAACGAATCTTGTTTTGATGTATTAGAACCTATAAAACCTTACTTGATTAGAAGTTGTATACTCAAATGGTATACAGACAGTTTGTTTTATCCTCATATTGACACGTGGCTTCCTAGTCCGATTATCAGGTTATGGGGTACAAATGATCCTAAGAATATGAGTTTAAGATTTTACAGTAAACATACAAGAAGTGCAGTAACAAAGACAGAGTCAGGAGAACTTATACAACCAGAAATCAGTGTAGAAGAAGCAAGTAAAGATTTAGTCAGAGTAGAAAATGTTGAAGCAGGTAGGCTATATCTAATAGATACAGCTATTACACATGACGCACATGCTCATAGTGATGAAGTATATCAATTTTTTATAGCGTTAAATAGTAATAGTTACGATACTATACGAAAGTTAAAAGCATGAAGTATTTCAAACAATTAGATTTATCAAAACCTGACTTGAAAAAAGAATTAGAAAATTTGCTAGATAAAAAAATTATTGATTGGCATTTCAATACCCCACAAATATGTATAAATGGTGTAAAAGGACATGAAGATAATATTTTTTATGGAATAGGCAGTTTAGATTTGGATTGGATAAATGCATACCAAGAGCTGGATGAACATGGAAATAGTAAAGTTATAGTTCCAAAAAAAGAACACATGCTACATGAAGATGATTTTCGTTACCTATGCACACCTTTTAAAAATACATTGTTTGAAGACATGTACAATGAAATTGAAAGCAAATACACCGTTGGTAGAATTAGATTGATGAAGCTACTACCACATCATTGTTTAAGCTGGCATCATGACGCAACTGATAGATTACATTATCCAGTTAAAACTCAAGACGGTTGTATTATGGTTATTGAAGATGAAGTAATGCACATGCCTGAACAAACCTGGTGGGCTACCAATACTAGATATACACACACAGCCTTTAATGGTAGTAGAGAAGATAGAATTCATTTAGTAGTAAACATAGTGGATGAATATGACCACATATAAAGATCATAATATTTACATTTTTGATTATAATTTTGATATGCATAAGTTAAATGAAAATATGCAAGCCTTTAAGCATAAGTTTGAAGCTTACAGTGACCATCGTGGCACATTAGATTGGTGGAGCGTTGCAAGAGAAATAGAGTTTGATTACGCTACTGATTTATGTAAAACTTTTGATATAAAGGCAAAACCAAGGTTCTATTTATTAAAAGCAAACAGTGTTTTGCCTATGCATAAAGATCATGGAACACAATGTAGTATAAATGTTTTAATGAATAGTACAAATCCTGCGCCTGTAGATTTTGAAGATAATACTTACAGTTACAAATGCTGTTTATTAAATGTGCAAAATACACATGGTGTCACCACAGGCGATGAAGATAGAATATTATTCAAACTTAGCATATTCGACGAAGACTTTGAAAGTGTTGCTGAAAAAATTAGTAAAATTGTAGAGTAAAATGAAGACAGTTACTATGACAAGTTTTGTCAATAAGAGAAATCCTACTGTGGATATACATTGGCTTCCACACAGTGTTGGCTGTTTAATTGCACATGCAATGACAGATGATTATGTCAATGATAATTATAAATTTTTAACTCCTCTTTATAACCCATGGGATTATGAAGAGTATGAAGATATTTTACAACAAACAGATATACTTTGTCTGACAAATTACGTTTGGAATCAAACCTACAATGATGGAATATCTATGTACTTTAAAAAATTAAATCCAAACGGCATAGTATTATATGGTGGAGCAAGTGTACCCGAACACAAAGATTACGCAAAAAAATATGCAAAAGAAAGACCTTATGTAGATTTATTTTTTGTAGGGCCAGGTGAGATCACATTTAAAAACTATCTTAAAAATATTGATAATCACATTACTACACATGACGGAACATTTAGTTATAGTCATAACAATGTAGTTGTAGATAAAAGTATGTATTTGATCAAAACAGAAGACATACCTGATCCATATTTACTTGGAATTTTTGATGATATCATTGACGATATCAACGAAAAAAGCATAGGTATAACATTTGAATCTACTAGAGGATGTCCTTTTAGATGTAGTTTTTGTGATTGGGGAGGATTAAGTAGAAGTTTAGTCAGTAAAATTCAAAAAGAAAAAGTATTTGCAAACATAGATTGGATATACAAGCATGGCGATAAAATTGCTATAATTGATATAATCGATGCAAATTTTGGAATGGCAAAAAGAGATTTAGAAATACTTCAATACTTTGAAAAACTACATCACGAAACTGGGCACAGTTTTAAAATTACAGTAAATGGTTTTGTTAAAAACGGAAGTCCTTATCTTAAAGATACAATTTTAACACTCAATAGATTAACAGGATACAGTAAAAATATGGCGCTTAGTTTTCAAACACACAGTCCTAATGCATTAAAAGTAGTTGATAGAGATAACATTCGTAATGAAAGATTTTATCCTTTAATTAAAGACCTACAAAAAGAAGGAATGATATTGAAGAGTGAAATGATACTAGGACTGCCTGGAGAAACTTTGGAAGAATACAGCAATACACTTGAAATTGACTATAGTTTAGGCATGGATATGATGAGAGCCTATCCGTTGGTTTTTATTGTAAACACACCAATGTATGATACCGAATACAGAAAAAAACATGGTATTAAAACTAAAAAAATACTTATACCTAATGATCTGCTGATTACAAGAAAAATGTATGTGAACAATCCACATAGAATAAGTAACTGTGACTTCAGTGATAAATTGATGTACGAAGAAACAGAAGTAATGTACGAATGCAATAGTTTTACAAACAACGATTTTATAGAAATGCTTAAACGTTGGTGGTGGTATCATAATTTTTATAATCTTGGTACAATTAGAAAAGAGATTTCTAAAATGCATAAAAATGGTTTTAACATAATTAAACAAACAGACAAATTTTTTGAATTGGTAAAACAGCAACAAATGCCTACGCTTGCACGTATTCTTAATACTTATGAAAATGCTATAAGGGAAATTTACAAGCCTGAACCCATAACCGAAGTACGTTCAGCTCATGCTGTACATTTCTTTGAAAAAGGTATGCGTACATATGAAACTGCTTTTTTTATTGACAACAAACATCAAGTAAAACTAGAACTAGAAAAAATTTATGGTCATGTTGATACAGATCATTGGAAAAATAGATATGCAGTAACATTGGATGAAAAAATATATGATTAGAATTAGAAGAGATTATCAGCCTCATGAAATGGCATATGTGCATAGTGAACCTACACATGTAATTTGGCATTATATATGTGATTTAATTAAACAACAAAAGTCAAAAAATATTTTAGATGTAGGTTGTGCTACCGGAGCATTAAATTATTTTTTAAAAGATTATGATTATAATTACTTTGGTTTTGATGTAAGTAAAAGTATGATAGACGAAGCTAAACATATATGGGATGAACCTAATTTACATTTTTGGTGTGCTGACTGGGATGATTTTGAATTTGAACACAACTGTGATTGTATGTTATTGCTTGGAGTTCTTCCATATGCTGATTCTAAATATTGTGATAATAATTATGTTAACCCTTTTGAGTTATATAAAATGCTAGTAAATAAATTTAAACCACGACAAGTTATAATCAGAGAAACTGAAAGCCATGATGACTTCGTTAGTATAGAAGGGTTAGAATCATTTTTAAAAATTGCAGATCATGTTGAAAGATTTACTGTAGACACTATGCTAGGAAAGAAAGTTGTTTTAAATGTTGTTACCGATATATAAATTAAGAATTGGTTATACGTCACAAGAAATAATAGATATGACAAAAGCATATCATTATTTAGAATCTTTGGCTGATGATCATCCTGGCTTGATATTAAAAGGAAAAAATATTCCTGGGATAGTACTACAACCTAGCATGTTTGATATTGAGGTTTTTAGACAAATAGAAAACAAATATCCCTTTTTAGAAGACAGACTAAGTTTTATTAACACTACTAATAGTCCATTCAAAGCACATAGCGATGATCAGCATTGCAGTATATTTTGCATGTTAGTAAGTGATAATACCACAAAAACAAATTGGTTAAAAATTAAAAAAGCACCTGCATTTGATTTTGGACATAAGCTATATGGATGTCAACCACACCCTGATGGTGAGTTTGAAACATATCATACACAAACACTTGAACAAGGTAACACATACTTGTTTGATAGTAATACATTTCACAATGTGGAAAATATAAATGAAAATTTCAGATTGAGTGCAACCTGGTGGTTGCAAAAAATAAGTTATTATAATGCATACACATACTTTACAGAAAACCAATACATTTGATCGTAAAAATTTACGAAACAAAGCAGAACTAATAGTTGGTATTAGTAATTGGTGTAACTACGACTGTAGTTATTGTATGCCACACAGTAAAAGAAGAACTAGTAAGTTAGATAACGCAGATAAAATTATAGAAATAATAAACAAAAGTTATCATCATTTTAAAAAATATGCACAGGTAGACAACTATGGTGTCTTGTTTGTAGGTGGTGAGCCAACAATTCATCCAGACTTCAACACAATAATCGACAGCATACAAAATATACGCAGTATTGAACCTAATTATAGAATAATAATAGTTTCCAATTTAAGCAGGACAAAAAAATGGTGGTCCAAGATATGTGACAAAGTCACAGGTATTGTTGCCAGTTTTCATGACGAGTTTGCTAATTTAGATGAGTTCATTGATAAAATCATACTAATGATGCAACAAAATCCTAACTTACACATAACAATAGGAATACAACCTTTGCCTGGTAGATTAGAAAAACTAGAAAAGGATTGCTTTGTGATGCGTGAAAGAATTACTGAAGCAATAGGCTCAGATCATGCTGATCGTAAACTAGATTTTATTATACAACATCTATATCAATGGTTAGACAAACTTTATCCATACAGCGAACATGATTTTGCAATGTTTAAAAAGTTAATAAAAGAATTTAGTAATCCAAACATAAGCGAGGAAGATAGACTAAGCGAGCAAGAAGATTTTTTAGTTCACAGTTTTACAGACAAAAAAGACGAATATCTTGGTTCTTATTGTTACGCTGGAGTTGAAGGACTTACTGTTGGATTTTCAGGACAATTACAACGTACCAGTAGATGTGAATTATCCAGTAGTAAAAGGATATTAGGAAATATCTATACAGATTATATTTTACCAACTGAACCTACTCTGTGTGACGTTAAAAATGGTTGTGGTAATTGTTGGTTTGATTATAGTTTTAGGAAAGCAAAATGAATGAATATTATACACTGTTTGACCCAGTAGATTACGACAGATCGTCAATAGTCAGTTTGTGTGATCATTATGATCAACAAAATTTATGGGATCCTGTGTATCCTGGAATAAATTTAAAAAGCAAACGCCGTAGTCAGGATTTTGAACCAGTATTAGGAGTACAACAAATTCTAAATAGTTTTCAACCTCAATTAAATTTCACATATGATAGGTGCCAATTGCTTTGTTTTGATGCAGGAGAAAAAGGGGTGTTTCATAAAGATACAGACAGATTGTGTGGTATCTTATTCCCCGTAACTCCCATTGGAGAAACATTTAGTCATATAGAATTTTACAATGAAGATAAAAATTTACAACATACTGTAAATTACAGTGAACGTGCAATAATTGTTAATGTGTTGCAATATCATGACATACAGAGAACTACGGTTAGGAGAATAAACTTTCAAGTTGATTTTGATATACCATACAATGAAGTAATTAACATGTTTGAAAATGGTGAACTTTTTAAATGAAATATAATGACTATTATAATTATATTAACTTTGATAGCTTAGAAATTGATTGGACAGCTTTTGAAAAAGAATCTCAAAATGCTATATTCAAAGTTTTAAGATTTGAAAGTGACGTTGTTGATGACAAGGATTATATTAACTGGTTTTCATACCAAAATGTTTGGTATACTGCTAATATCAACAATACTACTGATTGTCCAAATATTAACAAAATAGTTAAAATATTTGAAAAAGTTATGCAAGAAAAATACTTAGAAAACAATAAAATTATACAATCAAAATTACAACTAACATTTCTTTTGACTAAAGCCAACGAAGAAATTATAAAACACACCGACTTATGGGAATCATCTATAGCATTAAATATTAGATTTTATGAAGATACTAGTCCAATAACTTTTACTGATATAGGAGATGTTTTTTACAAAATAGGTTTACTTAATGTTAAACATGAACACATGGTAAAAGCCAGCAATAAAGATAGGTTAGTATTTCGTATTACACCACTCAATCAGGATTATCAATATGTTTGCGAATGTTTTGATAAAGCTGGATTGTTAATCAAGTCTTAGCACCCATTGTATTCCTCCTTTGGGAATATCTTCCTGAGTTAGTTTCCAATTATAAAAACTATGTTCTTGAAACCATTTTAAAAGTTTTGGATTTTCTTCTCTGCTTACCCATATATCTGTATAGCCCATGTCCAATGCCATCTTGGTACTATGACCTAATGTAGCATTACCTCTTTGTAAATCGTCTTTCATTGTTCCCCAATCGTAATTTCTATCACGAGTATGACGACTCATAATTCTAATACCACCATTGTATTCTGGTCTAGCAATACCAGCACTATAATAAATTAAGTGAGGATCCCAACCCATGCGGGCAAATTTTGTATGTTCAAATAAAGGCCACTTGCTGTAGTTATCTGCATGTTTGTGTCCTTTTGTTTTTTGAAACAATGTTTTTATATCGTCTAAATGGGAGTCAATGGGTTCAAGTAACCATCTCATAATAGGAAAAACTCCTTAGCAAGCATGTGATTCCATTCAATATTACTACAACTTATTTGCATTGTGTATCTATCTTTATTTGTAAAATTGTTTACATTGTGTGGTTGTTGATTGTTAAACACAATAGGGTTTAAAAGTTCTAGTTCGTGTAATAATGATAATTTGTTATCGTGCATTGGTATTTGCAAATAACTAAATTCTTCACCTTGTTTATTAATAGCAGTTTTTCTTTCAGCCGCCTTTTCACTTTTGTAAAACTCTAGTCTTGTGCCTTTTGTATTTCTAATAGGAATTAACAAACACCAAGGCCAATCTGAATCATCAACATGTATATCCATTTTAGTATTAGACTTAACATAGTTAACCATATAGTTTAAATTTTCTGGCATATTTAATTTTTTTGTAAAGTCTCTAACAAGTTTATTTTCTCTAAAAGGATTTACATCATCTGTTTGCCTATAAAATCTTAAAATATTTTCATCTGGGAAGTCAATTTCATCTATTATACTATTAAGTTCCTTTTGAACTTCTGAGAAATTATCAACTTGTAATTCGTAGAAGTAATTTGGATCATGCATTGTATATTGAATCTAAATCTTGTGTACCGTCAAGGCTGAACATTAATGCAATACGTGGTTTGTTGCTCATGTTGACCACAGCATGAGGATAACCTATATTTAAAAAATATGCATTACCGTTTTCTAAATTGTATGCTTCTAGTTTGCCTTCACGTCTAAATAGATTGATAACATTTTTATCTCCGTATATAGGACAAATACATCTTACAGCATAACTTACATCATAATCAACATGAAAAGGAATAGTTTTACCTGGAGCAAGTTTTGTTATACGCACACGACTAGCAGGTGCTTTTAATTGTGTGACTATGTTTTCAAATACACTACCTGTATATTCAGGTGTGGGTATATTATACAAGTGTTCTTCTCTTCTTCTAATGCGTTCTTTGATACTTGCTTCGTAAGGTAATATTTCACTTGGAGTTGTCAAGTTTATTTGTTCGAAGTTATCATACACACTTGCAACCAGTTCCATGTGATTATCACATAACATTGGATTAGCAGTTCTAACATCGACAAATTTTTCTGCTAGTGTATCGCATTCTTTTTTTAAAGCATCTAAATCTATTTCTAAACTAAAATTATGTATGCTTGGTAAACTGTGTTTTTTCATAATTCATATACTCCTGCTAAACATATACGAGCAAGATCACCTTGCCTCCTAAATTTACTCCACTCATCATGTGTACTTGTTGCTAACCAAACACTATCACTGGGTGTAACATCTAACTCTTCACACACTCTTTGTTGTTCACTATGTAAACGATTGTGTACGTAATCTATATCGTATTTACTTATTATCTTTTCTGCTACGCTATGAGCATAATAGTTGTAATATTTTGCACTGTATGTCAGTGCTTCTAATTTTGGATCTGGTTCTTTTGTAAATATCCAACCGGTTCTGATATTTCTTACACCAAATGATTTACTCAAACTGTAAAATGCATATTCAACAGTATCCAACTCAATTGGTTTAACTTGTGTACTGCCTACATATGCAAGGTCCAGTGCTATAGGACAAAGTTTTGGACCTATGTCCATGTTTCCATCTATTGAACTAGGCAAACTAATATAAGCAATTTTGCCTTCACCGTCTTTGCTGTTTATCCATTGGTAATCTCCGGTACGCATGTTTACACCACGTGATTCTCTATTGTACCACCAATCTAAGCCTTCTGTAATACCATTACGTGGATAAACATGATAACCTGTTAGGTCTATCATTGGCTTTAACCATTCAATAATATTAGTGTCGTATTTTACCACGCCATCATAATCTATTGGTATGTCTTTTATTGTATTATAAACTTCGGGTAATACAGGAGTTCTAATTGCAGTACTAAGATTTAATATATTTTCTTTCATGATGATCTCTGTGATTACCTTCAAAAGGTGCTATTGCATTAATCCATAATCTGTTAATTGGACCTTCTAAATCATGTCCAAATGTGTTTAAAACTCCATACCCAATATAACTAAATGCTATTATCAAAAGATTGACCCATATAGCAATGCTTCCAAATATAAAAAATGTAATTATAAAATGAGCCCACCATATAGTTTTACTATGATTATGGAAAAACATAACTCTGGGATTTTTAAGCAAGTCTTTGATAAATTTTCTAGGTATACTTTTTATACGATACAAGCTGAAAAACACACGCCATTTACCCATGTGCTTTGGGCTATGTGGGTCTTTGGGAGTATCTGAATAAGCATGATGCATTCTATGTACACCAGCCCAGGTAAGTGGACTACGCACTCCGCATAAAAGTCCACAATACAACATTACAATTTCCATGATAGGACTTGTTTTAAATTCTTTGTGGCTAAAATATCTATGATATCCTCGGGTTATACCAGTTAATGCTAAAGCCATATATATTATATAACTTATTAGTATAACAGTGAGTAAGTTAAGCATTTCTCCCCTTTGAACCGTAAACTTCTTTATGTAAACTCTTAATTCGATCTTCAAGTGTACTTATCGTTGTATGAATGTATCCTGTGTCTTCAGGTCGAAGTAATGTCCGTAAATGCTTTACTTCTTCTTTAAGAGCAATCATGTGGTTTAGTTTTTCTTCGTAGGTCATAGATCATTCATTAGGGGAAATATCTGTGCTATTACTTCAGCACAAGCATGAGCTACTTGCATATGTTCTTTTTGTGTTCCATGTCCTCCCCGTAGTTCAATGTAATGTACCCAACTACGTAAGGTGCCATTCATGTACAGTCTAGTTTTAGTAAGTCCTTCTGGTAACACTACACGAGCTTGTTCTTTGGCAATGCCATTCTCAATTGCCCACTTGTATGCTTCTTTAGCTTCTTGTATGACTTTGTTTTGATAACTACCCCATACCATTGCTAGCCGTACATCTTCTATATTATTTTCATCCAGTTCGACACTGTTCTGTCTATTTTTCTTATCTTGCATTCTTGCTTCGCGATGCACAAACATGTCACCAAGTGCATTTACATCAGCATAACGTTGACTGAATTCTTGGAAACTAAAACTTCTGTGCCTCACAATTTGGTGTGCGATATCTCTGGTGGTATTGATTTCTAATACTGCATTTACCATTTCTAACGGTGACCAATGCTGATGTTTAATCAAATATTTGATAAGTTTTTCGCTAGTTTCACTGTTAATTTGTGCTGAAGGATTACTGACTCTTGCACAGAAAGCAATCAGATCCTGTGCATCTTGTAATCCATCTTGTTCAAATTCTTCAGTGGGTTTTGTGTAAGATACTAGTTTTACTGTTGTCATTTTTTAAATAGAGCTTCCGTTTTTGAATTTACAATTTTTTCAAGTTTTTTATAGTCAATTACAATTTCAACATCAATAACTGGACTTTTAATATCACTATTATCTTCAACCAAGTGTATCATGGCTGAAACAAAATCTTTTTCCTCTCTAAAACCTTGTATAGTATCATCTTCGAAAGTGATTCTATCACTATTTTCGCATATCAATGTGACCTGTTGAACAAACTCTGTTGGTACACTTCTAATATCTAATTCACTTACAATATTTTGAAAGTTACGATCTCGCTTATGAATTGGCATTCGCTGTAGCCTTCTTACGGCCACGTTTTGGTTTCAATTCGGGTGCCATATTGTAGGCTTCTTCGCGAAGGCGTTTTACTTCTGCTTCATATGTATCAGCTTGTGATAACATATTTTTTGCAATATCACTATCATCTAACACTCCTGCTTCTGCTTTTGGAGCAGGTGCAGTTTGTTGACTGGTTGTATGATTACGAGGTGGTTTGTCGGTATCATCTACCATACTGTTACGAATATCATTTTCACTCATACCAGTATTTTGTTTTCTAATAATTTCATTTACTTCACTTAGTGCAACACTAGTTGAACTATTTGGTGTCATTAAAATTTGATTAGTTGGATATTTTTTCAAATAACCTCGGTTATGCAATTTGGTAAGCATATTAATACCATCGCTAAACATACTGCGGTGTGCAATTTCATAAAATTGATTTGCAGTTTGAGCACTATCTGACTCGACTACACGTACTATATCGTCGTGTTCCATGTCAGGCAATCTTTCTGTTTCTACTATTAAACAGTGATCAGGATCAGTTACGTTTCCGTTTTCGTCATAAATCTCTCTAAAGACCACGACGCATTTTAGTCCAGTATTAGCTACTTGACCTACATGTTTTACATTTGCCATTGGATTTCTCCTTACTTTGAAGCTGGCGCTTCTGTGTTTTCAGCGGCTTCTTCTGTTTGAGCTTTTTGTTGTTCAGTAACTTGATTAACAAAAGCCATTATCTTGTTATAGATAGCACCTACTTGTGCCGCCTCTCCTGCTTTAAATGCACCTCTTTGAACAGCCACATCAATAATTTGTGCTGAATTTTGCAAATCAGCTACACCTAATGTAACACTTTCAACAGGTTGAGGAGCAGATGCATCATTTGCATTTGCTTCAATTTGGTTTTCTTCGCTCATGTCTAACTCCTATTATACGAATTATATACGTACTTATTTATCATCTTTGATATTAGTACTACTCATTTTATATGCTAAAATATTAGCTCTAAAGTCCTCATAGTCTCTATTATCTTCAAACCAGAATTGAAAAATTTTGTGACCCAAACTTTTTATAAGATAAAAACCCCTTGTGCCACTAAAATCTATTTCTTCTATGTCTGGATTGGTATCAAATTCTACAACAAGTCTTTGTTTCAACATTTTTTCTATTGTTGTAGTGCCTCTCAACCATTGTAGATCTTCTTCACTAAGACTGTTTTTTTGTTCTTCAATACGCAATTACTTATGCCGCCTTTTTTACCTGTGCTTCTTCATAATAAATTGTTTGACCAAAAGGTGCAACAGGTTTACTGTACTTGTTTTTAATTAAAAATAATGTATCACAGTAGTCTTCAATTCCCCATTTATTAAATGGTTCACCGTCTGTAAACATAATAAATTGATCAGGTATGATATCATTTTCTTCCATGTAACGCCAGTTACACATGAAGTCGGTTCCACCGCCGCCTACTAGTTTATATTCTTCAATGCTTCTGCCATCGTCATCTGTAAATTCATCGTATGCATATACCGCAGTATCAAAACTCCAAATTCGAATTCTGTAACTACCAAACTGATCCATAATACCTTTAACTTCACTTAAGAAGTCTGTAGCATCATCTTGTCCAATTGATCCACTAGCATCAATTGAAATACAAATATCAATTTTTTCGTCTCTCATCATGCTAGGAAGAACAACATTATTAAATTGACTCTTTCTATTGGGCTTCATAAAAGTAAAATCACTAACTAGATTACTTTCTAAAGTAACGCGGACAAACTGACGCCAGTCCATTTTAGGCTCAGTTAGTTCACTTATCATTCGTGCAATTTCAGCAGGAACGTTGCCAGCACCAACACTCTGTGCCGCCTGTATAACTGCATTTTTCAATTCATCTGAGATAGCTCTTGCATCTTCTTTTGAGATAGTAGGTTTCTTGCCTTTGCCTTTATCATCACCATCTTCTTTATCATCACCACCGCCACTGTTACAAGGCTTACCATCTTCACCTTCGCCTTCAACATCTAAATGGACATCAAGTGTCATCTTTACGGGTGCTTGTTGAGCTTCTAAATCATCATATACATTTTCTGTGTACCATTCATCTGTGTTGTATTTTTCATCATAGCAGATGTTTGCTTGGTCAATTATTTCACCAATCTTTTCACGCACCAACATGCCGTTGATTTTATAGTCACCAGCCATGTTCCAATATTTTTTATCACGGTCACCAACACGAAGAAAGTGTTCATAAATGCAATGTCCAATTTCATGTCCTACTAAAAATACAACCTGCTGAGTATTTAGGCTGTTTACAAAATTCCGATTGTAAAAGAAATGACGACCATCAGTAGCCGCCGTTGGACACCAACCATCATCTGTAACATCAACTATCTTTAAACGACAAGCAATATTACCAAAAAATGGTTGATTGAATAACATTTTAATACGAGACGCTACCAACTTTTCTTTGGCTTCTTCTGACTCTTGTTTCTTTTGTTCTGGAGTTTTTTGAGCTTCTTTTTCAGCTTCTTCATTGAGCATACGGTCAATTATTTCTTTTTGCATATCTTGTTCTTGTGTGTCTAATGACATATCTCACTCCAAATTTTTACTATACTTTATAGTAACACATCTTACTTATTTGTCAACCTTTTTAATGATAGTAGGGCCGTAGCCCTACTATCTCCCAGGAGCATAGTTTCCTATGCCTGTTCAATCAGCTTGCCATATTGGGCAATAAACGGTTTATAGTTTTTCAACTGATTGAACTTTGGACGAATACCATATTTGCTTAGAGCAACTGTGGCACCCATCACAACCATTTCGCTTTCGAAGTTCTTTTGCATAAAGTCCAAAAAGTTATCAAACTTCTTGTTGCCATCGTCATCGTTATCGAAAGCTTCTTTTAGCTCATAACATAGTGCAGTAGTCAATGAGTACTTAGCACTGATGTTGTCTGTTTTAAGGTCTTTAACCTTACCACTGAGTATATCACTTGGGTTAGGAAGTTGACCACTTACTTCTCGGTGTGCTTTGAACTTGAGTGCAAGTCCTTCACCAATACCAGCGGCAACCATATCTGTTACCTCTTCTTCAGTAAAACCTTCAACATCTTGAATAGTTTCACTTACAAAAGTCCAGCTTCGAGGAGTAGCAAAAGAACGATCATTACTGCTAGCATCGAAGTTGTAAAGGTCGTTTTTAAACGTAGTAAGGTAACCAACTACATCAGGATGGATCTGGTTCTTAATAGCCCAGTCCTGCCAAGTGTAGAAATCAACACGTACTTCATAGTGTACAAAACGGTTAGCCAAAGGCTTAGGCATCCTATAAGTAACACCTTTATCAGTATCACGGTTACCAGCCGCCGCAATTACTACATTGTCAGGTAATTTGTATTTGCCAATGGCACGATTAAGAACTAGCTGATATGCCGCCGCCTGTGTAGCAGGGCTAGCACCATTAAGTTCATCTAAGAACAGAATGATCACATCATACTGTTTTGCCATCTCTTCATCTGGAAGTTCATCTGGCGCACTAAACCGCATCTTGTTTGCAGTTTGGTCAAAATAAGGATAACCTTTAAGGTCGGTCGGATCCCAAAGAGCCAATCGACAATCGATCAAATGAGCTTTTTTACCTTGCTCAATATAGGCTTCTTTGATCTGTTCAAAAGTTTCGGACTTACCAATACCTGGAGGTCCCCAAACGAACATAGGTCGTTTAGTCTTGAAGTTATGCATTGCATACTTCTTGAGATCATTTAATGTAATAGTACGAGTTTGTATATCTGTTGACATAGTTATCTCCTGGGTTTGTTTCTAACTATATGTATATTTTAGCATCTTTTGGGTATTTGTCAACCTTTAAGAGCCGGTTACTAAAGAAAGACTTCCATCTTCCTGTACGTCAAAATTCTCTACAAAGTAATGCCAATCACCGATTGCCAACTTTGCTTGTTGATAACAACTTTCAGCCGCTTTCCAAAGAGCACCAATTGTACCGTTTTCAGCAACGGCAGTAAATGTTATCCAAGTAACATCATCCATTGTAGCACCCATTTCTTTAATACATTTGTAAGTAACTACCCTGGGCTTATCAGTAAAAAGAGCAAAGTCCAATGGCATATTACCACCGTCATACATGCTCCAAACAGTTTCATATCCAAGTTCAGCTTTTAGATCATCGAAATGTTCCATTGCAATCTCAAAAGCATCAACATCTTCAAATTTTACTTCATTTGCTTTGTAAAGTGAAATATTGTCTAGTGCTTCTGTTGTTCCTGGGAAAAGTTCTTGCATATTTGTATGTCCTTTTTGTTAACTTATACATACACTATAACACCAAGAAGTCTTACTGTCAACCTTTTTTTATAAATTTTCTTCCATATGATTTAAAAAATTTTCCCAGTCTTTGCCGTACATTTTATAAAATATACGATCTTCTGTACTAAAAAGTATTAACCATTGTTTATCAAAGTAATACGGATACTGCATATAGCGATCCAAGAGTAATCTAATTCGTGGAGTAATTTTAACTTTTGGTAACCTAAATTCTTCACGTTCTATATCCATACTGCTAATAACATGAAGGCCCAGCTTAGTTAAGCTGAGCCCTGTATTGTTTCGGTAGTTTGAAAATAAGTCTTGAATTTTAGTTTCTGGTTTGGTACGGTTAGCGTGTGTGAGGATTAATTTATACCATTCCTTGTTCACTTTCTTCTTCAACTATTGTTTCACCTTTTAGTAATTTTACTACCGTAAACTTGTCTGTTTTAAACAATTTATTTAATCTAGTTGCTAAATTAAATGCATGTCCACTATTACTAAAACTAACCTTTTTATATTTTGGTCCAGGAAAGTTTACTAAGCTATTTAAGCTTCTGAGGTTAATTGGTTTGTTGTCGTGGAATACTGCAAATATAGCATCTGCATCTAGAATTTGTTCACTTCTATAACTTTTCGGATCTGTAAACTCCATTAATATTTTTGGTTTAGGTCTAGCCATTATCGTGTTCTTCTTTACTTATTTGTGCTGACTCTGGCATACAATCCATCTTAATGCTATAGTAATCATTTGTTAAATGTAAAGACCAAGCATTGTCTTTGTCAATTAATTGTTCGCATTGTTCTTTAGGCATTGGAGTATTGTACACATATTGATTGCCGATATAAAGCCATTCTCCTTGAGCTGTCAATCCCCACATACTTAAAATTAATACATATAATTCCATATCATTCTCTACTACTTTAATGTATTTATTAAATTAGCACAGAATTGGCTGGTTATAAATTTTTAAATGATGTGTGAGAAAAATAGGAAGTAGTGTTTTAGATACTACTTCCTGTATACAAAGGAATTTTCAAACTTACTTGTGCAGGTCTATCTTCATCTTCAGGTATTACTTCATCAAAGTTACTGATTGCTTGAGCACAACCTAATTCAGTTAAATGTAAATCCATTTCGTACTGTTTTTTAGCATGGTCTTTAACGCCTGCTAATAGTTTTTTAGAATTAGCATTATAAAATTGTATACACTCTTCGTGATTTTTGAAAGTTAATCCCCAACTAATCATTTCTTTCTCATCTACAGATCCTACTATTGTGAATACTGCATAAAAAAGTATTGCGAACTTCATGTGCTTATACCTTCTGAGTGAATATTCATTTTGTCTATCTTTTTAATTGTTTCTTCTGAAACGCAGGATATAGTTCTTATTTGTGGAGGTGGTGCTCCAAACTCTTGTATTAGTTTGGTTACAAATATAAAGGTCATCTGAGGATTAACAACTGCCATAGCACATTCTTGTTGACTTTTAAACCCTGGTGTAGTGAACAAATATGCATTTGGTTCATCGGGTTGAGTTGTCATAAACAATACAAATATAAACCATTTCATCTTTGTTCTCCATATGGTTGATCTCCTACATAAGGCTCAAACTTACTACCGTTCATAATCATGCATGCCATGCCATCACCAAATACTTGAAGTACTGTCCAAGATCCTTTTTCTTGATTGGTAAAAAACATCATTGCACCATTGTACACTTGACCTTGTGCACCAAATGTTAAACCTGTGCCATGAAACAACAATTCTTCTTTATACTTCATTATAGTTGCTTGCAGTTCTTTCCAAGGTCCACAAGGTGCTTTTAGAAATACTGCTAAACCTTGATTTTGTCCAGGTGGTACAGTCTTGGGTATAACATCTTGTGTTTTTGGTTTTGCAGTTTCGGGTTCCGGTTGTTGTTGTGGGAACCAATCGTTAGCAAAACTAGGATTACATATTACTATTGTTAGTAATACGAGTAATATTTTTTTCATTTTCTTGCCCTTTCCGCTTAATGGCAAGATACATATCTGACTCACTGATAAAAGGTCCCAGATGTGTATAATCTTGTAGTGTCTTTTGCCTAGGGCAGAAACTCGGTCGCCATCCCATAGGAAAAAGTATTCCCCAATACCCAGCCACAAAATATTGTTTGCTATTGGCTGTTTTTGTATAAACTGCCACATCATCTTGTAGGTGAGAATTGTAAACAGTATCTACATTAGTAGGATAACCAAAAATCGAAACATTTATCGTCTTTTTATTATCAGTCTTAGTGAATTGTATGTTATCCACGTTGTCTAATACAGTTTCTGTTTGGCTTTTGTTTTCGTAAAATTTATATAAGCCTGCTTTGTGTCGCAGTGTTCCTACTTTATTTCCACTACGTTCAACTATCCAGAACCTGTCTTTTACAACTTCTTTAGCTTGTAAGTATTTACCCATTTTTAATATGCACTATTCAAATAATTACTATGCATTTCTGCAGATGTGCTGATTCGTTGCAGGTCCCACTTTCCACAAAATCTTAGAAAATGAACACCTACTTGACTAGCAGGTATTTTTTGTACTTGCTTAGTAATAGCTTCATCCAACACCATTTTAATATCATCAGGTTGTGCAGTTAGGTCTATTAGTGTTTTATTACGTTGATAATCATCTAGTACTCTATGCTCTTCTCCATTATGATCTGTCCAACGTTGTAGCATAAAATTATTCCAGTTAAAGCCTTTATTATTTTTATCTGCAAATGCTTCTAACATGCCTATTTTGTTTTTAGTTCCTTTTTTACGAGCGCCTGGATATGCACTAAACACATTATCGCTAGTATCACCTCTAATACATTTCTCAAACAACAGCCATTCAGGATCACCAATCTGTTTTTGCTCACCTGTTTTATTATCCATGACAGGTTTACCTTTGTCGTTGTATACACCATCTATTCGGATGTGTTGATTAGTAATACCATTATACTGTGTAACATTCGCATTTAACAGTTGATAAAAGTCGCTGTCACTGCTGATAATTACATGTTCTGCATCTGGATGATTTTGTATCCACCGTGCAATAAAATCATCAGCTTCACATTGTGGATCTTGTAATACTGTACAATTAGTACGTTTATCTAAGAACTCTTTTAGCTCATCAAATGCTTTCCAAAATGCTTGATCTTCTTCTTGTTCTTTTGGAGTCAGTGCATCTCTGCTTGCTTGTCTATTCTTTTTATATGGCTCATATACATCTTTACGCCAGCTACGTCCTTCTAAACAGAACACAACATGGCTACCATTAAAGTCTTTGTATGCCTTTAATATGCTGGCAAACATAATATGATATGCCATACCAATTTTAGTTTCTATACTATCTCCCCGTACTACATGCCTAGCACGGAAAAACATGTTTGCAGTGTCTACTAGAATATATGTCATGTTAACTCGCTCTATAATTTTGCTTTATTATAGCTGAATTAAACTCTAAAGTCAATGTTTTTTATTAGTAATTAGGATCCCAAGAGCCATAACCTGCACCGTTATCAGCTCTATAAAAAGGATCATTGAAGTTGGGATCATCCATACCTTCAACACTCATAACTTCAGGTACATAATGTTTTAGCATGTTTTCTACACCCATTTTAAGTGTTATTGTACTGCTAGCACAACCACTACAGCCTCCTGATAACATTACAAGTACACTGCCTGACTCTTCGTCAAAGTCTTGTAGTTGTATCATACCGCCGTGTGATGCTACTGCTGGGTTGATATTTTCTTCAATAATAGTGCTTATTTGTTCTAGTATTTCTTCTTTTGTACGTGCCATTATTTTCGCCTTTTTAGTATGTTTCTTCTTATATTTAACTCTTTTATTATAGAGTTACGTTGTGCATCTGAATATTTTGTCCACATCTTTATTTCTTTTTGGGAACGAAAACATCCTGTGCAATGTTTTAACACAGGATGTACTTTACATATTTTTACACATGGACTTATTATTTCTTGCATTCAGCAACTATTTATGTTGGCTTTGGGGGGAGGATTCGAACCTCCACGAAGTAAATAGTTTGTAAGAACTTTTTATACTTCACACGGTAAACAGCCGTGCATGTCTGCCAATTCCATCACCCCAAACTGTTTGATTAAGCCGCCTCTTGAGCTACCATTTGTAACTTATCAAGTGCCGCAATCATTCTTGTCATGCCAATTCCTCCACCTACTCTTGGGAAGAAGTCAAACTCTAAGAACTTTTCTAGTTCTGCTTCAACTCTTTCTTTACCAAATAGTTTGTAAAGTAATTGACTGTATTCTCCATCTGTAATAGTA
>Ga0160423_10001281_pt1 | contig 21065 bp, 42 predicted proteins | sample CRUFie14St8metaG_FD_108191 | JGI IMG/M metagenome (GOLD analysis project Ga0160423, IMG submission 108191) | Marine microbial communities from the Costa Rica Dome - CRUD Field 142mm St8 metaG | ecosystem: Environmental > Aquatic > Marine > Oceanic > Photic zone | place: Costa Rica: the Eastern... | reverse complement strand
TCCTGCTTTAGACGTGTTAGCATTATTTAAATGCATCATCCACATTATATTTGAATTCTTAGCTTCAGGATTACTGGTTATTTTATAATGTTCATTTAAAATCTTCTTACCTAGATTCTTTATTTTTCTTTCCATGATAATACTGTTGCTCTAACATGTTTGCCAAACTCAGCATCATTCGGATACTTTTTCATTAAATGTATTACTAAAGCAGTAATGTTTGGCATAGCAACTATTTCATTGTCTACACTGTATATATCTGTATTAGTATTACTATCTACACTTTTTACTTGTCTATGTTTATTTAAGTCTTTCATAAGTTTATATTTTTTTAGCTTTGACTGCAAAGACTTGCATCCTTTGTAATCCCCATAGGATCCTCCAGATGCAACTCTTGCAAATTTAAGCATGTCCTCATCAGTCCATGACTTATCCTTCCTGTCCATATTTTATCCCTCTGTCCAGATCGTCTCTTTTCTTTTCTATATCTTTTTTAGTTACTCTAAATTTAATCATCTGAGGTATAATAAACCATCCGATCATAGATACAATAACATCTAATGAATCCAAGAAAAATATACAACCTATATAAGTTACAAAAGCTCCGAACCAATATGCATTAATTACTAATCCTTTCATATTATGCGTCTAATAAAAGTTGTGTTAAATCTGCATTAGCAATAATAGTCTTAGTAAGTTTATTTCTAAATGCACGGTTAGTATCTAAAGTCAATAACTCATACTCAAGATTACATAAAGCTATATGATTATTCTTATAAGCTTCATGAAAAGTATTTACCTTTTTGATTGCTATCTGAAGATCTTTTATTTGTTGTTTTGTTAGCTTTTTCTTTACTTTTTTGTCAAGTGTACCTGACCATCCATCTAAATCTTTTACTTCTTTTATTAAATGATATGAAAAAGTATTACTACGTCTAGTCTTCATCTTATAAGTACGAACTGAAGTACGTACTTGCTTTTCTTTTACTCTTGTAGGATTCTTTAAAGTATTTAAATGTCCAATATCATAAACATAATAGCTATTAAATTCATAATCAGTTAGGTCGTCCCAAACATATCTAATAGCGTTTTCAATATCATTTCTACTGTAATAATGATTATGTTCTGTAAAATCTTTACCTACTATTGACAATATAAAATCTTTTACTACTTGTTCTGAGTTTTTTTCATTCTCATTTTTTATAACAGTTAACTTTTCTATATCTTCAGTAAGCTCATTTTCTTTCTTTTCCAATAATACATTTAACACATCCTCTTTAGTTACCTTTAACTCTAATTGTGCATTAGTTCTTACGTCTACTGATTCTAATTCTGCTTTGCTCATAAAATTTATTTTTTTTTTATTTTTAAAATACAGGTTCACACCTTTTTTGGTTATTTAAAATATATACCTATTATCATACAAAATCCTATAAAATGCAATATACTCGCAAGTATAAATCCATATAAAAATGCTTTATGGTTATTTTTCATCTTTGTTTTGATTTTATAAATTCTACTACTGCAAGGTAGGTTGCACCTATTCTGCTTTTACCAATGCTTTTTACATAGTAATCATTAGCACCCGATATAGTACACTCTGCATTAGTCATCACTACCTCACATCCCATATTTTCTATCTTATCAACTACAGTCATTAAGTAATTCCAAGACTTGTGATAGTCTAGACCATTAGGTGAGAATGGACTTACTAGATATAATTTATCCCATTCTTCTGCAACAAATAATTTATGTTGCTGACTACATGTAGGTAGATTTCCTTCTTTATCCCTAATGATTAGTCCCATAAACTCTGCTATTAATTTATTTGACTCATTCATCTTTTTTTTCTTTTTAAATGTTTAACAGTGTCTTCTTCACAAGAAGTAAATGTTGTTACTGTAACATTATAAAATAACCTAAGCTTCTCTATACTCTTCTTACCACGTGTCTCATACTGCTGATCAGTAGTATAAACTTTACGTTTCTCTAACAAATTAGTATCGCAACATCTTGCTTCTACAATTCTAAATATCCTACTCATCTTTTTTCTTTTTTAATTCTTTAATAACTTCCACTTCCAAGTCTATTTTACCTTGTTTTCCCGTAAAACAAACTAAATTACCTTCACTAATATCATATATACCTTCAGATAATTCTTCATTAAGTTTCTTCCTAAATTCTTCTTCCCATTTCTTTGAATCCTTACTCATCTTTGTTTTTTAAAGGTATTGCTACCATACGCCCGCCATAATTACCATGATAGACTATAATCTTGTGGTCATCCATTATGAATGTAGTTACTTTGTTGTGGTGGTAGCCTGATTCATCTATGTATCTTTCTACTTCAAGAACTTTAGCTTTTGACCAATCTTCTTTAAATTGGTCTGATCTCTCCATTTCATCTCCACACCCTACTAATAAGAGTGCTATTAATAATATTCTAATCATAGCTCTTCCATGTTATCAAAGTCTCTGTTGATCTCAACTTTAACTATATACTTAGTCATTGTTCTACGGTCAATCCAAATCTCATGCTCTGTATCACTACCTGGTTCATGAAATTCTAATCTATCAATAAGCTCTTGACGCTTATTTTCTCTATACTGTGCAAATGTTTCATTTTCTATTGCCATATCTTATTGGTTTTGTTGTTTTACGGTTAATATTCTTATATAAAGATCAACATCAAAGTGATCCCAATGTTCTTTCCAGTCTGCTATGTTAGCTCCCATATATTTCAAATTTAATAATTAATAAAAAGGGTAGTATTATACTAGAGCACTTACCTCCACCTAGTTGCTTTCACAAATCTTTTTCCATAGACGTTTACTTCCATGTTAGTATAATACTGTGTATTCGGCTCTATGCCTATTCTATTACCAAATAGGTCAGATACACTTTGCCTCCATTTCCCCCGCGGGTTGCTCATCTGTCTCCATGCTTAACAAGAGAATTCAACATTACTACTATTATGTTTGTAAGTCCATCTCTACTACACTTCCTAGACCTTAACATAACATTGCCGTTGTGGAGTAACACCCTTAGTACACCCATTAGGATTCGAACCTAAGACCTACTGCTTAGAAGGCAGTTGCTCTATCCATCTGAGCTATGGGTGCAAAGTTACTTTTCAAATATATTTAGTATATTTAATAAACTTAATAAACTTAGAAAATATACCTTATTGTGTCTAAATCAAAGTACTGTGAGTAAAGTTCTTTAAACTCCTCAAGTAACCTTGTTTTATGTTTCAAAGGATATCTCATAACACCTGAACTATTTTTTACTTCATAGCTAAGGCTCATCAATTCTCTGGCCGCTTCAGAAGATCTTGCCATTTGACTAGCATGATTAGTTAATGCAATTACCTCACATTTATTTTCTCCTGCTATCTCTTTTACCATTTTAAATAACTCACTGTAGTCTTGTTTCCATTTCTTGTAGAAGACAAGAGGACTATAGTTAACGTGCACTTCCCAACCAAGGTCCTTAAGTCTATTTATCTCAGGAATCCTTCTTGCAACCTTCTGCATCTTAGGTTCTAGCACGTCTGCAAACCTCTGCGGCATTAGGCTAACTCTTACCCTTGGTTTTTTGTTGAACTTTTTGACGTCAAGTTTCAACAAACTAGGATACTTAGTTGCCATAGTTGAATTTAAGGTAGGATGATTATCATATCTTTTAAGATAATCTATCAATGGTTCAGGTAAATAACGCTGCATTAGCACTAAATCCGTGTTACATGCAATATCTACCATGGTGTATACTGGATCCTGCTGATCAGGAACCTTGGTAAAACCTTTTTCCCATTCTACAACAGAATTAAATATATCATCTACATTCTCATTTACAAATACTCTATGACCATTGTACCTAGACATATAACAATAAGTATCTACACAACCTCCAAAACAACCATATACTAGGTTTGGAGCTATGCAGTTTGCACTATTGTTATTGTCTTTGGTAACTAGGGTTTTAGTATTTTGATGCTTAATTTCCGCACTCATTGTTTACTCTAGAATAATTCTTCTTCTTTCTTATTTTCTCTCTGATCAGTGACGATGTCAAATTTTTTGTCTTTGATTTCTTTATCAAGTTTCTGTACATACTCTGTCCAATTAAATATTTGCCACTCATGCATTCTATTTGCATCTTCTATGGTAAGTTCTTCGGGAAGAACACCATCATTTGCATTACATATATCTATGTATAAATTTTTCATATGTCCCATATCTATTCTTTTACTAGTTTTACAGTATAGTTACTTTCATCAATCTTAAGAGCTGTATCTAACAGTTTTCTAATACCTTGATTTTGCACATAACCATGCTTATTGCAATAATTAATTATGCGCAAATGAAATTTCATACTAACTGGTACGCTTAAATTTCTATCATGATCTTCAACTGTTTCAGGAAGATCAAAAGGAAACTTTTTTACTAAATCTTGTGTATTCAGTAGAAACTGCATATTACCATTTTTTACATGGTATCCTGGTTGTTTTTTAGCAGGACAAATAGAAGATCTTTCTATAGGATCTGCAGTTAATTTAAATAGATTTGATATTTTTTCTTCTGTATAATCAAACTTATAATATAAGATTGCTATAATATAATTACGCTTATCTAAATAACTTCTTTTCCTTGTTCTCACTCTAGGAATTAAAAGTTTAAGTTCTTTTAATACATCTTTATCTGTGTAATTTTTCATACTTTATATAAAAAACGGCCATAGCAATCCTTTAAACTCTGCTACAAACGGTCCAATAAATAATGTTGCAATGAACTCATAATTTTGTGCAAATAAATACCAAAAGTATAATGCACATATCTGAGATGCCGCAAAATACAGCACTAAACCAACCATTGCTAGTTGGAAAATACGTTCTCCCATAAAATGTCCTTAATTAAATTGAATTTGTTAGATCAGCATCCTCTGGACCAAACATTTTTTCTGTTAATTCTTCTCCAGATTCAAGCATTTTTGTATTAATTCGTAACTCCATAGTATCTGGAACAAGTAAAAATCTTTCAAGAGAATAATATTTATAAGGAGCAGAAGCAGAAGTTAATTCAACCTCTGCCAATGCTATACCTAATTTATTATCTTGTAAAGCCATTTCTACAACTTCAGTAATGGTATATACTTCACCCTCTTCAATCCATTCATACTCTGAAATACCTTCAGGCTTGTTACTACTATCAATGCAAATTGCTTTCATACGTATTAAGTTCAGTTTTTAAAGCAAGTTTACTTAAAATGTTTTGTAGTTTAAACATTTCCATAAATTCTCCTGAAACAATGTTACATTTACCTTTATTATGTACTACTAAAGCACATTGTTCAGCTTGCTCAAATGTATGACCGCAATGGATAATTAAACAACCCATTACATAGTCAAATGATAGCTTATCATCATTATACAAAGTTATACTATGTGTTTTTGTTAAAGCTTCCATATTATTAATATACTAATTTATCACTAGAAACTAAGAAGTTTCTCCATTCAATCTTACTATCATCAAAGAACTCTAAAGCATCTTTAACCCATTTTTCATCTATAGTATTTTTATAACATAATATATGTACTATAGCTTGATCATCTGGATTAAGTCTTAATAAACGTCCTATACGTTGAGCAGCTTTTCTTTCATTACCATATGCATGCATAATAATTCCTTGTCTTAAGTTTGGAATATTTACACCTTCGTTTAATTGAAGTACACATGATAAATGATTTACTCTACCTGCTTTAAAGTCTTCTAGATTTATTTCTGACTCAGGATTATTACTATGATAACTATGTCGAGACATTCTATCAGCTTGTTCCTGGGTATTAGCAAATAATATAACTTTATTATCACGAAGAACTATATCATTAAATAATAATTGAGCATATTTTTCCTTAGTAGGATACTCCATCATAGCTTTCATTCTCATAACTCGTAACATATGCACGTTACCAGCAGCTGTATCTATTCTAGTTCCCCAGTAATTATAATTTTTTTGTTCACTTGTTAGAAAAGCTTTTGTTTTTGTCTTTACATGATAAGTATTTTCATTAGATAATTCTAACTCGTGAACTATAATCCTATAATCATTAAGTATACCATTTTCAATAGCATCATCAGCTCTAAAAGTAAATACTACAGGACAGAATTCATTAACCATTTTACCTTTCTCAGTCCAATTACGTTTGGGTGGTGTACCAGTAAGTCCTAGTATTTTACCTTTATATAATTGTAAAAATCCTCTATGAGAATCTAGTAAACTATGACACTCATCAAGATAAACTGCATGATAATCACTAGGATTATGTTTATTTAAACTTAAATAAGTTGAAAATGTAATTCTATCTAGTAAGTTCTCCATACTAAACTTTTTAGCATCATCTTGCCACGAAGTAAATATAGATCTTTTTGGTGCTACCACTAGTACTTTCATTAAACTAGTAGTATTCTCTTTAATGTGTTTTAGACCAATCAAAGTTTTACCAACACCAGTACCTAAGACAAGAGTACATCGTTGTTTACCATCTGTTGCTCTAATAGCTTTTTCTTGTATTTCATTTCTATCTGCCATATCTTATTTGTTGTTGATCTTCTAAATATGTAACTACTTTGTACCAATGAGCCTTTGCAGTCTCCCTTGCCAATTCTTTAGATGTTACAATTGCTGCCTGCAATGCTTCCCTAGGTTCTAACTTTTCTCCTATTACATTTTTAGAAGGTGAATCAAATTTTAGATGCTCATTAATAAGTCTCTGTGCATCATCTTTTACTTTTGGATAATTTATATCAGAATTTTGTTTATTGTAAATCATTGTAAATATTTTAATGTCCTTGCTTCTTCTGGATGCTCATGTATCCAATTATGACAATTCCTGCAAACAGGAATCCATGTGCTTTGAACTAAATAAAAAGCATCACGGTTACTGCCTGCATATGTATGATGGACATCAGTAGCATTGCTACTACATCCTTTAATATTAACTTTACACAAAGAATTGTCAGTAAGATACCTTTCTCTTAATTTGAGATACTCAGCATCTTTTTTCTTTCTTTTAGCAGAAACACGAGGGATAACAGACACGTTTGGTTTCTGTGGCTTGTTAGTACTGCTTTTGTGGCAACTCCAGCAATATTTACAATATCTATTACCCTCATGATTCTTCCATATAACAGTCATCTTTTGACAACCATCACATTCTTTTAGTTTTATTTTCATTTTTAAGTCTTGGTAACTTATAAGGATTTTCTTTTAAACTATAAAAGTTTGAACTTAAGATTCCCTCTTCTATAAAAATACGAATTATTTGATCTTTATCAATCTTTAAATCTTTAAAATTTAACGTATTTATATACTTATCATCTGTTTCTGTAGATCCTAGCAAAAACTGAGTAAAAGGACTTTCTGGAAACAAAGTTTTAAATATTAAATTACTCCACTTAATAGTTAATTGTTGTTTATACCTATTAATAGCTTTTTGCGCTTTTCTATGAACTCTACTAATACGTTGTTTTTTCTTTTCACACATATTATCTAGTTCTTTTTGAGTCAAAGACTTTAAACCTTTAAGTTTTCTATTATATAAATAGTTCTGATATTCACTGTATTTATCTATTTCATAAACAGTGTATGATTTTTTTTGAACAGACACTTTACTCAATGCTTTGAGCTGATAGTCTTTTATATTATCTTGTAACTTTCCCATATCATAATTTTTTATAAAAAAAGAGAGGGTGTAGCAACCCTCTCTTTCCACTTTGTTTGATTATTTACACATCAACAAGTAATACGTTTATTACTTGTCAATATTTGAAAAATCTGCGTTTGGCTTTAAAGCAGATTTAGACTTTTGTGCTTCATATGCAGCACGCAATTCATCAACATTATCGTGTTTGATAAGTGTATCAGCTGTAGTTGCATCAAAAGATAACATAGTTCTTCTGTAAATAGGTAGTCCACCAAGTGTACATACTACTCCAGTTTCACCTGCAATCTTAAGATCTCTTTCAGGAGTCTTTGTGTTAAAAGGCTCAAGAGATTCTTCAACAACAATTTTAGCATCTAATTGCTGACCAGCATAGAAACCTGCATCGGTTAATTCTGTTACTGTACCTGGTACTAATGCAGAAATAGATTTTCTACGTAAGAAACCATTGTCATCAATCATTGTTCTTTGTTGCTGTACTCTTACAAAACCATATTCTGGGTTATTTTCAGATTGGTTTACTACAGCTCCTGTTTTTTCGTCAGCAATGACGGTTACTTTTGAATTCATAATGAATTTTTAAATAATTAATAAATAAACTTGTGAGTATATATTTTAGACAACTATTACTATTCTCCAATAATAATAAGTAAGTAATACAGATAGTATTACGTGTTCAAATCATCTGTTAAATTAATTATATCATCAAATGGGTCACCACTGTTTGATATAATTTCTTCATCTGTTAAGTTGACTTCATCAAAATCATAAAATTTAGAGCTTGCTTTAGTGTCAATTGCAGATCCCTTAAAAGGGTTTACTATATGATCACCATAATCTCCTGCCATAAGGTATTGTATATCTTCATGTGTAAGATTTAAGTACTCTTCAATTGAGAGATGTACACACTTTCCATTAGGTAATTGATATAACATATACTTAAATATGCAGATAAATATAATATTATCTGAATACTTATGAAATAAACTATTAAAATTTATGACACTATATAGCTAAATAAAAAAGGGCCATCACAGCCCTTTTTTAAATTTATGATTGGAAAAGTATAACTCGACATTATACTATTTTTTTAGATCAGCCAATAAAGTAAAATCTTTTCTACCTATATTAGCTGTTCTTAATTCTTCACCACCTGGAAAACAAACTGTATAAGGACTATATCTATGATATCCATTAAAAGATTGTATTTGACATATAACATTGTCATTCTCAATATAATCTCCTGCTGTCTCCCTAATTTCTTCTTCAGAATATGTTGAGTTATATGCTAGTGTATTAATAGGAATTGATACAGGTGTATTGTTAGGTATAACCTTTTCTAAACCTAAACCTGCAGATATTTTAATAAACGAACTTATTGCTAAATCATTTTCTAATAACATATGACTAAATAAGTTACAATATTCTCTTTGTTTAGAGCTTAATTCACCTTTAGCATTTCTAAATACATCTTTTACAGCCTTTTCAATTTCATCTATGCTATAATATAACATAGCTGATTTTCTTTCATCTGTATTATTTCTAGCCATTAATAAAGTTTAGATCTAATTATTCCTATTTTACTTCCTTCATCAGCTCTTTTACAAGCTAGATCATAATTTGGTGTAAATTTTTCTTTTCCATCTACTAAATAGACGAAATATTCTTCTGGTTGTTCCATTTATAATTTTTTTAATTTTTAAAATAAACAAGGTGCGCTAGATGTCTTAGTAGGAATCTTTACGTACTGCTGCTTTCTGCCCCGTGCATTGACTTATGTACCACCATACCTTGTCTGTGTGCTTAACATCACTGACTTTACAGTGCCCAACATAACTCTGTTAGAGGTTGGCTTTTATAATATTATGTAAATACTAACTTACAGTATGCTAATGCTGCTAATATAAATAATATAAATACTAAATAATGTGGTTTTTTCATATTACAAAATAATTAAATGCCACACCAATTAATAAAATACTGACTGCAATCAAACAACCAATAATAATATTATGTTGTAACTCTAAACTATTTAGTTTAGATATTATTAATGATCTCTGATATTCTAACTCTTCAAGTTCTGTTTCTAAATCAGATTCTTCTTCAACAGTCAAACACACATTAGCATAATATAATTGCATATGTAAATTATGTATTTCCCAATTAATAATCTTGAGATCTTCATTAGTCTCTTTTATCTTTTTTTTAGTACTCATACACATAGTTTAAAATGGTAAATCATCTAACTCAGGTTCATTAACATGAGTACTTTCCCTATAAACATTATCAGCATGCTCATATGCTTCTTGTTCACTCATTAATAAATAAGGAAAATCCTTATTAACTGAGTCAATACAAGATATTAATACTTCAGGTTTAATTGCATACATTTTATCATTGTATCCTTCAGCATCTGGACTTAAGACAATAGCATTATCTTTTTCTTGCTTAAAGTACTGATTTAATCTACTCATTACTTTACCAAGAAACTGACATTTTTTGATATTTTTAAAATCATCACCAATATCAATTCTATCAACTTCTTCTTCAAATGATACAACATAACCTGAAGGAGTAAAATTAATATACCAAGTACAATTACCAACTTTTTGTCTACAATTGATAAATCTATTTTTTAACCATTGTGCTCTCCAAACTATTGGTTTATCATAATCTGTATATTTATGTGCTCCTACATGTATTTCAGTCTTGTTTTCCTTGATCTTAACTTTATGATGAACATACCTGTTAAAATAATTACCTGTAATATTTATTTCTCTATTACCTGATTGATTTACTACTAATGTAGCACCTTTTTTTTCTTTTTTATATGCCATAACTTTTCCAATTTTTTAACCAAGAGGCTGCTATTTAGCAACCTCTTTATTTAATTCTACATTATTTTCACCATATGCATCACAGTGTACACCGCTTGCACAACTAGTAGCTGCTAATAATACTATAGTAGCTATTACAATTACTGGTATAAATATTTTTGCTAAATCCAGTTTTGTTGCTCTTACTTGTTTTCTTGTATTCATTTTATTAATTTTTTTGCTCTCCTCTTCTAATAAATTCCCAATTCTTCTTTTTAATAAATCTTATGATTTCTTTTTTGTAAGCATATCTTACAGTTTTACCTTGAGGCATGTAGAATGTATATAACTTACGTCCTACATGCTTCTCATTCATATCTACTGCATAACCAGATGATATAAGCCAACTCCATATTAATATTGACTTAATCATTATCCTTCAATTTTGTAGTAAATATTATGTGGTATTTGTCTCAAGTAAACTCTTGTTACTGGACACAACCATCCACGCATTCCTTTAGTACTTGGAAAGTCACTCTCACTAACATGATACCAACCACCACTTGCTTCTTCATAATCAAGCTCTAGTGTATCACATCCTGGAAACTTATTCATACTAAATATTGCTGTACATCTATCTTTACCTTTTGGTAAATATGAACTAATGATTTCAGACATACCTAGTACAAACGGTTCTTGTTTAATACCATGTCCTATATCATCAAACATCCACGTCTCTCCTGTTTTATAAAGATTAAGAGACATCATTGCATTACCAGGTTTTTCTTTATTATAAACCTTTCCTATTAATTCTGTTATACCCATTTTTAAATTATTTTTATAAAATTGTTAATTGCTAATACTATTATTCCTACTGCCCATATAGCTATGATTATTTTTAACATATTACCTGATACGGACTTATCATTCCAAAGTTCTTTAAACATTTCTTTGATTTTTTGCTAAATAAAAAGATGTAGATAGTGAAAACCCACCCAGAAGGTGTCTTACGTTATGCTTCGTAACAATCTAATTGAATCTTACTTTTACGTTTGCAACCGTGTTCAAAACCATATTGTTCACTATCTACAATAAGATGCAAGCAGTGCCTAAGAAGTGACTATTAAACTCTCCTTATTTAGTTGAAGTGGCAGAACTGCTTGCAATATAAAAAGACACCAAGGAAGCCCACTAATGAGCCACACAATTAATGGTGTCTAGTACCTAAAAAGGGACACTGTTACAGGTCCCTAGTAATATTAGAATATCTTTCAATATCTACTGCATCTCGCATAAGTTCGGTAGGATCAACTACCTGACCTGCAAGAATTGTTTTTAGTATAGCAGGACTAAACCCACTTACTAAACCTATACCTTTTTCAGAACTACGAGCAGGTACATTACCTGGTCTACCATTTACATTCCAGAAAATAATTTCTGGTAATTTGTAGCCAGCAACATCGTACTGATCTCTTATTCTTTCTAAGTTAGTTTGCTCACCACATTGATCAAACTCCATATCAGATATAATCAAAAGCTTATTAGGCATTTCATATACTGGTATGGCATTTTCAACTGCTGCATTAAGAATAACTTCAAAAGTTTTCTGAAGATCAGTATTGTATCCCCACCTTGCATTAGAAAGAGAATGAACTCTATCTTGTATGGTAGTACCATATACACGGTGCATTTCAGGAGTAGAACTAAAAGTCATAACTGAATCTTTAAAGATACCTTTATTTCTTTCAGAAATATACAACCCTAATGCAACACTAACCTGTATAGGTAATCCTCCATTGTACATAGATCCTGATACATCACATACAGGCAATATACGGTCTGTACTATTTGACATATAGTCAGGTAGTGCATTCCATTGTGCTTGTATAGCATTTACTTTCTCAACTGATGGTGCATACCAGTCACTAACCAGTAAAGGTTTAATAATGTCATTAGGAAACAACACAGAAGAATTAATCTTACTCTTTCCTTCAAGTACAGCTTGAATATATGTATTAAATCTACTTCCATCTTTACGATCAAATAAATTTTTATACCTATTCATAGCAACTGAAGGCACTGCAGAATAATTAATCAATCCTATCTGGTTCTTGCATATCAAATGCTCCACCACTTTAGTTTCAGAAACAAGAAATTTCCTAAACTGTTTAGGTGTCCACCCTAGATACTTATGCATTGCTGTAAACCACTTACCTTTTCTAGGAAAGTACTTTGCAAGTAACCCTTTATTCTTGTTTTCTCGTAGCTGAATAGCTAGAAAATTCAAGTTATTAGTATTTGGTTCTTCAATAAGAAACAAATCTTTCCAACTTCCTACTTCAGGAACAGCAAGAGCTATATGCTCCCACTCATCAGAAAAATGTTGTGATGCAAACTTACCAATGACTCTAAAAAATCTTTTCTCTCCTGCTCCACCTCTACAATCTCTTGCCCAAAGAACAATACGCCAAGCTAATTGCTTGTTTTCTACTCTTGCACGACAAAATAATTGTATAATGTCGGTTTCACTCATTGTTCGTGATGCTCCTGCTAGAAAGAATAAATCAACACAATTGTTAAGTGATGTTGAATGTGTTGTAGCTCCATTTGCTGTTGTTGCTACTGAATTTTTTGTTAATGCGTCTACTAATTCGCTCATAGTAATAAGTTTTTTGTGTAAATAATTGTAAATAGGGAAGGCTTAATTACCTTCCCTACTTATCTTGGTTAATAACGAATGGTGTCAGTTTTGAGACCACAAGCTACTAGCTGACACCACTCTTTCTTCTATTTAAAGTGTTTTGTTTGCTGAAGTAACTCTTGCTCGGTTGTGTGAACAACAGGTTCTTTTTTCTTTCTTAGTTAGTTATAAATAATGCTGAATTAACCTTTAAGTTCACATTTCAGAATACTACCTCACTTCTGGCTGAGGCATACCTCTTATCTGTTTAAAAGATATTGCTGAAGTATTCTTTATTGTTAGTACACAGTTTTTCTCTTATAGAGATGAGTACCATGCTCCCGTCTTATTTAGTAACCTCCAAGGTTTGTTTTAGACCTGATGCATCCCAGGTACTTGGATTATACAATGGTAGTTTTTTAGGTGATCAATCCTGCGTTATCCTACCAACGCTTTTCTTAACAATCATAAGGGTCAATCATATCATCAAAGATATCATTAATTGCATCTTCTGCAAAATTAGACTCAATGTTACCCAAAGGGTCTAATCCCTGTAATTCCATTAGTATACCCATAGAGGTATAAATTTCTTTATCTTCTGGTTCTGTCATTTTTTTCCTCCTTTATGTATTTAATTTTTGGATTCATCTTTTTGAGATGTAAAAGTAATATAAATGATACAACTGCACCTATGATAGATGCAATTGTATTATTGTTAGTAAAAGTCAAAAATGACCAAGCTCCAGATACCACCATCAATGTTAATATGGTGTAATAATAATCACTATATCTCCACATACTAATATATTTTTTCTTTAGGACTATCTTGTCTAATCTTAAGACTCTTTACTACGGTTTCATAAGGAAGATCAACGTTCACAACAAATCCTCCTAAATCAATAGTAGTAGCATCCATTTTATAATCATATGTTCCTTCACGTTGAGGTTCTACTTTTACTATATGATCAATATTTATCAATACAGGTATTCCATCCGTTGTATCTGCTTCGTAAAATCTAGCCATAATTAAAGTTTTGCAAGATTAATTAATAATTCATCAATATCTGATGGAGTCTGATATTCTAGTACATTATCAGTAAATTCAGTATCATATGAAATTGCTCCATCCTTTATGATAGCTACTTCATATGTTTCATCATTACAATAAGCACTAGGTCCATTAATTACCGATACTCCATACCCATTAGAAAAAGTGTATTCAGCACGTTTATTAAGAGTAGGTTGTAGTGGGTGGTTTTCAAATTTTAAATCTTTAAATTGTTTTGGCATCTTACTTGTTTTTATGTTTAACTTTTCTATAATATTTCTTCTTGTTTCGGTGAACCTGTTTCTTACAGGCTTCCTGAATTTCTTGCTGAGTAACTTGTACTTGTTTCATAGTAGTTTAATTATCAGATAAAAAAGACCTGAACAACTGATACCTCATAAAGAGTCACAGTATACACCGAACAGGTCTAGGTTCTAGTGGGTGTTCACTATAAATAAAGGATTCCCATTTTATAAGCCTACGCAGTGCTCCCTTGAAGGAGGATATCCCACCGCACGCAAGTTATCAATTGCTAACTTATAATTTTAAAGAGCCTTGTACTGCTCATCCCATACTACACCATACGGTTCATATAGATGAGTATTCCCTCTCTTAAAGACTTCCAGCCTTGAGGTCTGACGTCTCAGACCACTTCAAATTAATCTCTTATATGCATATACCAATCTCCAGCATCAGAGTACCTCTTCCTAATACTAATACGTTTAGGAGGATAAGACATATATGCCAATTTCTCAATAGGTATATAATTATCCCACAAACGCTGACAATTTGGATCAGTATCATTATCTGCTTTACAAAGCCATACACAATCGCCAATTTTTTTGACTCTATGCTTTGTATAGTGATATACCTTTACATCAATATCTTTAGAGCCATCATAGTATCTTGTACTACCTCGGTGTACGCACGTATCCAACTTCTTATAGAACTTATTTTTACGTTTAATAAAGTTCTTAGTTTGTGACGGTGTTCTTAATGTTATTTTAGCCATAGTATTTTGTTTTAGTTATCAGAGTAGTAAAGGGTGTGATTGGTATCTCTCATACGCTATTTAGATGTTTCTTTCAACATCCACCGTGATACCTGATAGTTTATAATGCGCATCCCTTAAAGTTTACACACCCTTAATTTCAAAAAACGGGAAACTATCTTACTGCTAATCTCTATATAGATAGTATACAACTAACATAAACAAAATATACTATGAAAACTAAACCTAAACCAAAAAGTTAGCTATATATATTATATAGTATATATATGTAGAGTAAGATATTTAGTAAGTAGTATGAAGGTATAGTATAGTGCATAGTAGCAGTATACATAAAACATTCTTACACAAACATATTTCCCGTCAAATTTCTTTGCATTTCTTTTTTTTATGCAATAACATACGCTATATATGTTGTACATAAACAAAAATCAGGATGCAGTTCCTAGTAATTAGTAAGTAGTAGCATTAAAAAACTTACTACTACCTAAAAAAAACAAAATTTTGCGTATGCAAAATTATCTTTTGTCAAAAAGAGGGTTAGATAAAAAGAGGGTAAACTAATTTTAAAAGACACGTAAAGATTTCTCTCTACGTGTCTTAAGTTAATACTCTGTACTACAGTGCGTCAATTTCTTTCTGCTCTGTTTCTGCTTCTGCCTGTTTTACAGCATCAATTGCAGACTGTTGTACGCCTGATATCTTTGCCATAACTCTGTCTGCAAATTTACTTGCAAGTGCAGGTGACTGTTGCTCAAGCATTTCTGCTCTTGTTAAGTCCTTACGTGTTTCACTCCCGTCAAGAGTAAAGTTGCCATCCTGCTTTTTATACACAGGTAGTTCATCACGTAATGCATCCATATACATTGTTACAATTTGGGGTGCTCCCGTCTTTGCACAATTTCTTGGATATGCTTTGAACTGTTCAGAAGATGTAAACTCCTTAAGTTCTGCTTTGGTACCACTCACGTTATATCTGTGAAATGTTTTACCTTTCCCTGCGCCTTCTTTAGATTGCACAAAGTTACTGTCATAAGTTGCTATTAAAGCCATACGTTAAAATTTTAAGTATTTGTTAATTAATTACGTTATCTCAATAAGAATAGGGTTAGAAAAAAAGAGGGGTTATATAAGAAAAAAAGAACAGCCCGTTAAGGCTGTTCTTGTGAATCAATAAACTACTAACTACTCTTTGTCCCATTCAGGTTTACTGTCAGGTTTGCTCAAATCTATGTGACCAACTTTTTTAAATGACTTAGATTCATCTATTGTTGTTGGTTCTTCAAGAGGTTTTGACAGATCTGCTTCTGTTGTGCCAATTGGCATATTACCTGTCTTGTCATTGTACTCAATACAAGTTGTAATATACTCAAGTTCTTCTCTCAACATTCTTGCATATTCATCAGGCCAGTGCATCATACTGTTAGATGGAAATTGCTTGTGAGTTATAATTGCACGTAAGTTATCTTTGAAGACATCTATTTTCTTCTGCACCCATTCTGTGCTTGAAGGGTCGCTGTAAAGACTGTCAGACTCTTGCATTATTCTAAGTAATGCTGATGAGGCTATAGTTGATGTATTCTCAGGAGGACGGTTTGTAATTCTTTCTGTAAAATTGTTTGCTTCTGTTGGCATAAGTAATCTTATTAGTTTATTTAATATGTTATCTTGCCAAGATAAGGGTTAGAAAAGAAGAGGGAAAGAAAAAGAAAAGCACCCGTTAAGGTGCTTGTTCTTGCTAGGATAACTTGCCCAACTCAAGTTTGTTCTTGATTTGGAAGTTGTCATAGCCTTTGTCATTACGTTCCTTCTGAACAGTTATGACATAGCAACGGCCGTTCTCAAGACCGCAGGCTTTGGCATAGTTCTTATGCCAATTGATGAACTCTGGAACAGATTCATCAGCGGGCATATTGAGAACTTGTGCGGAACGCTGGTTATCAAATTTTGAAGAATTGAAAACTTTGACTAACAATGTATACATAAGAATTAATTTTATTGATTCTTTGTAAGTTTAGGGTTCGTAGGTTCTGCAAGCAAGAAACTTTTTCCACAGGACAAAAAAAGTTTTTTGCGCAGCAGAAAAAAAGTTTGCTCTGTAAAAAGAAGGGGGGTACCCACCTTTTTTTTAAAGGGCTGGGGTTTTTTATTATAGGACCCTACAAAATGTCTAATACACTATTTTTACACTACCGTAAATTAATTTTGCTATATTTGTTGAAAACCAGAAAAATTATGACAAGCAAATTTATTTTAAGAGGTAATAGGGTTATGTTAGATAAACCTGTTAAGAAAGAGAAAGAAGAAGGTAAGTTAGATCTTATACTTACTGATGAAATGGAAAAGGAAGCAGAGCAAGATGCCATGAAGGAGTGGACTCATCTTAATGTATTTGCTGTAGGACAAGATGTTACTGATATAAAGTCTGGAGATAAAGTGTATGTCAGAACTCATGCTCTTCATAATGCTGAGATTATTGATATGGATGGAGATCTGAAAATGATGGTTACCGTTCATGATATTGTAATGGTGTGGCAATAAAGGATTATGGTGGGTGTGAAAATATTAATGGGATTTACAGGTATTATAGCTTTGATAATAATACTTAGTTTTTCTTCGGCATTCTTACAAGAGCATCATGATCATATAACTAATGAAAAAGTTTCACCTACAAAAGAAGATATAGTAATAGGATCTACTGGATTTATTTTAGCGGGTTTCTTGATATACCTCCTAATCAAACTTATTTTTATGAACTAATCTAGTTATCCAGTCTTCCAATTTCTCTGGCTAGATCAGTTATGCCCTTAGTTTTTTACTAGGGGCTTTTTTATATCAAATATTTTTACTATATTATAACTGTATATTTATTAAAAAAAAGAAACAAATGGCAACATCATTAAAAAGATCCAGCATCTTAACAACGTTTGCGTCTAAGAGAACGCAACTTTGGCAATATTTAAACACAAGCATTGATAGCTTCCTTAGAGATATAGGTTTAAGAACTGACTCTGAGTTAATTCCAGGAGCTTTATTTGACAATCGTTGTTCATTACGTAAATGTGAAAATGAAACTATAACTTCTGATGGACAGGTTTTTCAAGTATATGAGCTTAAAGGTGTTCAGCAAAATATGACATCTACTGAAACTTCACCAGGAAGTGGTATTTATGAAATAATTGAAGACTTCGGAACAGTAAATATTTCTGTAGGGCCAATGCTTATTACAGAAAATAAAAGTGTAGTAGTAGCAGATAATAGTGGAGCACTAGGTGGAGGATTTGAACATAGCCCTATTGTATCAGGAGCTTATGTAGATAATTTAACTGCTGGCGGTACGGATCAGATTGAGATTATGTATTTGCAACAAGCTGAGTTTGGTACAGTTGAAAATCAAGCTATATCTGTACAAGGACTTGCTACTTTTCAAGCAGCAGGTGAGTTGTATGTATGTATTAAGTTTATGTGTCAAGCAGAGGCAACCGTTACTATAGAGAGATTATAAAATTTTATTAAAACAAAGAAAAATGGCAGAATTAAAAGAAGCATTAATATTAACTAATGATAAATCAACGCTTTTAAAAGAAGTAGAGGGTCAATTAATAGTTGAACATCAATATGCAGGTGAGTCAGCATTTACTAAAGTAGTAGATGAAGCAATTAGAGGAGACTATAGAACTGCAAGTGGAATGTTTCCAGGAGCTCCTGATGGTAAATTTATTGAAAAAGAAAGAATTGAGTTTAAACCAGATTTAAGCAAATATCCTTTTTATATAGCTAGAGCAAAAGTTTACGAAGTTCAAGCTAGAAGAAGTTTTGATAAAAAGTTTGCGATAGGTGAGAAAAAGCTTACTATTAAAGACAAAAAGGACTTAAAAGAGCAAAGAAAAGTTGAAGCAAAAAATATTCTATTAGATAAACTTAGCAGACGTAATGCTAAAAATGCAGCAGCAGCTAAATAATAGTTTATGCCTAGAAAGTTTATACCAGAGTCACCAGATCCATATTTAAAGTCAGGGGAAGATATGGCCCCTGCTAAGTTTGGACATCTTAATGAGATATTAAGAATGACTCAAAGAGAGTATGCGGATGATGCAGCTGCTATTGCAGCAGGTCTAAAAGTTGGTGAGTTATACAGCAGACCTAGTGGTGCTGTTCATGTAGTAAAACAATAAAAATGTCAATAGGAAATTTAAAAACAGATGGCGGCAAAGGTACTAATTGGCCTTGGCAATATAAAATGCTTAAGGGCTTACAAGGTATTATAGATGCCATAGCTGCTACATCAGGTGGGACTACTCCTTCAACACCTATAATAGAGAGGGTAAGTTCTGTAACCGCGCCTCCAGCTGCTAATGTAATTACAGATAGTATAAAATCTATTTCTTTTCATAATGCGCACGCTACAGCAACAGCAAAAGTTCTTGGAGAAGATCTTAAACCTGGAGAAACAATAAACTTTGATGCAGGAGGTAATGATCATAAATTTGCAGCTTCTGCATTTAACTATGATCCTGACCCAACATCAAATGCAGGAGACTTATTAATAATTTATGTAAAATAAATAATTAAAAATATGTCTACTAAAATAAATAGAAATTTACCTAACAATGCGTATCAGGCGGCTGTAAATGCAGATAGTCCTTCAGCTATAAATCCATATGCAACTATAGATGATTTACCTACTTCAGGTGCAAGTAATCAATTAATATCAGGAGGAGCCATTTATTCTGGAACAGGAATGGTTTTTGATGTAAGCGCTTTAGTATACCTTATAGGAGGAATTGAATATACTAGTGCAGAAACTTCTGTAACACTTGCTATTGGGGACGCAACTAATCCTAGATTTGATGCTATTGTAGTTGACGAAAGTGAGGTTGTTTCTGTAATACAAGGAACGCCCGCATCTGATCCTATAACTCCATCTATTGGTGTAGATCAAGTTTTAGTTCAATATGTTCTTATAGGTATAGGAGCAACTACTCCTGACATAACTACTGAACTTATTTATCAAGATTTTGCTCCTGTTTATTGGGTTAGAGGAAGTGCTGGAATAAATAACGTAACAGATTTTAATTCATCTACACCTACACCACCTCAAGGTAGTTCATGCGTATTAACTAGTATAGGGCAATATGGTAAAAGAAGAGGTGTCAGTTTTAGTACAGCTAGTCCAGTAAGTAGAAGTGAGTATGTTCAATTAAGTTTTAGAGTAAATTTTCCTCAAAGCTTAGTAGATCAAGGTGTGCCTTATTTTAAAGTATGGATGTTTGGAGATAATACTCCTGGAGACGGTCCTCAATTAGGATCAGTAGAACTTACTAATTATTGTGATGCATCTTTAGCAGATACATGGCAATTGGTTAGTATACCAACATCTTTTTTTGTTGATTCTCCAGATGTAGATACAATTGCATATTTAAATTTTTCAGTTTGGAGAGGAAGTCAGTTTAACCCACCAAGTCTTGTAATTCCATCTGTTGAGTTTGCCTTAGATGATATTAAATTACAAACAGGTATTGCTCCTCCAGTAGATAATACATTTACTATAGATGTATTAAATCGTAGTACAGTAGTGGGATCTACATCAAGGCTTAATTTTGTCCCTACGCAAGGTCATACTAATAGAATAGTAGATAATCCTACTTCTAATGACATTGCTCTCCAGCTTAATGTAGCTGGTGTAGATAGTCAAGTAACTGCAGGTGCTACTTTAAATATAAATGCTGATAGCACATCAATGGTAACAATAGATGCCCAAGATGTAAGCTTTATTATTGATAGTCCTACAG
>Ga0160423_10001280_pt1 | contig 21077 bp, 31 predicted proteins | sample CRUFie14St8metaG_FD_108191 | JGI IMG/M metagenome (GOLD analysis project Ga0160423, IMG submission 108191) | Marine microbial communities from the Costa Rica Dome - CRUD Field 142mm St8 metaG | ecosystem: Environmental > Aquatic > Marine > Oceanic > Photic zone | place: Costa Rica: the Eastern... | reverse complement strand
TCTAAATCTCTCTGAGATTTCTTAAAAATTAAACTTTTAATCTAAGAAGAAATATACTAAATGATTTACACCCTTGTCAATAGAATTAAAAAAATAAAATTATATTAATAAGTGGTTTCTCATAGGGAGTTACGCTGTACAGTTCTTTAACGAATTTCTAACATTATTTTAGCACTTGTCAAAAGGTCTAACAGTTCAATCATGCAGTTCAGTAACCTCACAACATGTCGACCTTTATCTTTAGAATTGTTAAATATTATTTTGCTGTGTAAGAAGCATCCTATATCAGACAACTCCCATAATGTTTTACAAAAGGTGTATTGATCCCCTACTCTTTATAAAGATCCATTGTATAATTAATAATTTATCAGGGTTTGGTATAATAAAAACATATTTTTATAAGAAAAAGCTTATGAGCATACTAGTTATTGGTGGTACGGGCACATTAGGTCGACAAATCGTAAAACAAGCGATCGACGAGGGTTACCAAGTTAAATGCTTGGTAAGGGATTTTCGTCGAAGTGCTTTTTTAAAAGATTGGGGAGCGGAACTTATCTATGGTGATCTCTCTAAACCTTCGACATTACCTCTAGCGCTGAAAGGGGTAAAAGTTATTATCGATTCAGCTACAATTCGTTCTACAAGTAACTACACTTCAGAAACTATTGATTGGCGTGGAAAAAAGGCTTTAGTAGAAGCTGCCAAACTTGTTAATCTGAAAAAATTTATTTCGTTTTCGGTATTGAATGCTACAAAGAATCCTGATATTCCATTACTTGATCTAAAGCTTAAAATGGAACAAGAGCTAGAGAAGTCGGGTATTAATTACACAATTTTTCAATGTTCTGGATTCTTCCAGGGTTTAATTAGTCAATACGCCCTTCCAGTATTAGAAAATGAAACGATCTGGTTACCTGGCGATTCGGCACCTGTAGCGTACTTAGATACGCAAGATGCTGCGAAAGCTGTTATCCATACTTTAAAGACGTCAGATTACGACAGTAAAAAAGTTTCTCTTATTGGCGAGAAATTTTGGACACCTAAAGAGATTATTCAACTGTGTGAACGTTTATCAGGTAAAACAGCAAAGATCTCTTATATTCCAGTTTTTGCGTTTAGTATCTTAAGAAGATTCTTCCGTTTCTTCGAATTCACGTGGAATATTTCAGACCGTTTACAGTTTGGAGAAATTACGAATGATTCTACATCATCTGTGAAACCAGCTAATGAACTTTCGTGGCCAATTACGCGACTAGGTCTAGAAGGTTATTTACAAGAGTACTTTGGTAAAATCTTAAAGAAACTAAGAGAAACAAATTACCAACAATCTCAAAAATCTGATGAGATTTCATTTCTTTAAACTAGATAAACTTGACGTTTTAGAAATAAATTTCTATAATACTCAATATAAGGTAATATAGAAAAGGGACTGTAGTTCAATTGGTTAGAGCACCGCCCTGTCACGGCGGAAGTTGCGGGTTCGAGTCCCGTCAGTCTCGAGATATCTCAAAATAAAAGAAACATCATAATTTTATGATGTTTCTTTTGTTTTGTTGTAATAAAAAACCCGACAACTATTTAAGTTGTCGGGTTTTTTCCTCGTCTAGGTTTAGAAGTTTTTAACCTCTACATCAACTCCTGCCGAAATATCTAAATTTTTAAGATTTTCAAAAGTAGTATCCGTAGGCTTATAAACATCAATGATTCGTTTATGTGTTCGGATTTCGAAATGATCCCTTGCCTTTTTGTTAACATGAGGCGAAGTTAAAACACAATATCTTCTAAGCTTTGTAGGTAAAGGTATAGGACCTACTGCATCAATACCGCTTGCTTTTACAGCATCGATAATTTCAACACAAGCATTATCTAGAATATTTGATTCGTATGCTTTAACACTTATACGAAGTTTTTGGAGTGTTAATGAACTCATTTTTTGTGTGAATAATTATTCAATAATTTTAGATACCACTCCAGCTCCTACTGTTCTACCACCTTCTCTAATAGCAAAACGCATACCTTGCTCAATTGCAATCGGGTTGATAAGTTCAGCAGTCATTTTAATTCTATCACCAGGCATTACCATTTCAGCAACACTTCCGTCGTCACCTGTAAATTGTACAATTGTACCAGTTACGTCAGTTGTTCTTACGTAGAATTGAGGTCGGTAACCTGTGAAGAATGGAGTGTGACGTCCACCTTCATCTTTGTTTAAGATATAAACTTCAGCTTCGAATTTTTTGTGTGGAGTAATACTACCAGGTAGGGCTAGTACCATACCTCTTTCAATTTCCGTTTTCTGGATACCACGAATAAGAATACCAACGTTATCTCCTGCCATACCCTGGTCAAGAGTCTTTTGGAACATTTCGATACCTGTAACAGTTGTAGCTTTTGTTTCTTTTAGACCAACTAGCTCAACAGCATCTCCAACGTTTACTTGGCCTCTTTCAATTCGACCTGTAGCTACAGTACCACGACCTGTGATTGAGAAAACATCCTCAATTGCCATTAGGAATGTCTTTTCAGTGTCACGCTCAGGTGTAGGAATGTAGTTATCTACTGCATCCATTAGTTCATAGATAAGATCAACCCACTTGTCAGCACCACGCTCTTTTGGACCACCTTCAACAGCTTGAAGTGCTAATAGAGCAGAACCAGAAACGAATGGAATTTCGTCACCAGGGAAATCATAGCTCTCTAGAAGCTCTTGAACTTCCAGTTGTACTAGTTCTAGTAGTTCCTCATCATCAACCTGGTCAGCTTTGTTCAGGAATACTACTAGGTAAGGTACACCTACTTGCTTAGCTAATAGAATGTGCTCTCTTGTTTGAGGCATTGGACCATCCGCTGCAGATACAACTAGAATACCACCATCCATTTGTGCAGCACCTGTAATCATGTTCTTCACGTAATCGGCGTGACCAGGACAATCAACGTGTGCGTAGTGACGATCTGCAGTCTCATACTCTACGTGAGCTGTGTTAATTGTAATACCACGAGCTTTTTCTTCTGGTGCAGAATCAATTTCATCAAACTTTTTAGTAGCTGATTCGTTGTGAATAGCTAGTGTTGCTGAGATTGCTGCTGTTAGAGTAGTCTTACCGTGGTCTACGTGACCAATAGTACCAATGTTAATGTGCGGCTTTGATCTTTCAAACTTTTCGCGTGCCATGGGAAATTATTAAGAGTTGATTTTATATTTAAATTTTGTCGTTATGATTTAATACTTTTGGCGAAGACTTTTCGGGAACCAAATCCTTAGTAAGTTCTAATATCTAAAATGTGCAAACGCTTTATTAGCATCTGCCATTTTATGCGTTTGTTCTTTTTTTCTTACACTGTTTCCTGTTTCCTTTGCCGCATCAAGAATTTCATTTGAAAGTTTGATTGACATACTCTTACCCGAGCGGGCACGAGCAAATTCAGTAATCCATTTTAAAGAAATATTTGTTCCTCTATAAGCTCGAATTTCAATCGGTACTTGATAAGTTGAACCTCCTACTCTTCGTGCCTTAACCTCAACTTGAGGAGTAACATTCTTAACAGCTTTTTCTAAAACTAATACTGGATTCTCTTCTGTCTTTTTTGAAATGATTTCAAGTGCATTGTACACAATCTTTTGTGCAAGCGACTTTTTACCTGATTGTAAAATACGGCTTACTAACAATGTAACTAATCTACTGTTATAAATAGGATCAGGTTCTGCTAATACTCGTTGAGCTCTACTTCTACGTGACATGATTAGTTCTTAAATATTTAAATTTCTATTAGCTTGCTTTAGGCTTCTTACCTCCATATTTTGATCTACTTTGCTTTCGATCTTTTACACCCGCTGCATCTAAAGTTCCTCTTACTACGTGGTAACGACAACCAGGTAAATCCTTAACACGACCACCTCGAATTAATACTACCGAGTGTTCTTGAATATTATGCCCAATACCAGGAATATAGGCAGTCACTTCAAAACCGGAAGTTAATCGTACACGTGCAACTTTACGTAACGCAGAGTTTGGTTTTTTAGGAGTTGTAGTATAAACACGAGTGCAAACACCTCTTCTCTGAGGACAAGACTTAAGTGCTGGAGACTTTGTCTTTTTTTTGTTAGCTACTCTTTCAAATCTAACTAATTGCTGTATTGTTGGCATAAAAATTATTTTTAACTTTGGTTTTCAATCCCGTATTTACGCATAAAGCGTTCTACGCGTCCTTCTGTATCAAGAATTTTTTGAGAACCAGTATAAAAAGGATGATTCCCAGACCAAATATCTACATTTAACCTAGGTTTAGTGGAACCAACTTTTAAAACTAATTGTCCATCACAATAAACCTTTGCATTAGGAAACCACTCAGGATGTATTGATGTTTTTGGCATTTTGATAATGTTTTTAACGTTTAGAGAACTGAGGCGCTTTTCTCGCCTTCTTCAGTCCATATTTCTTTCTTTCTTTACGACGGGAATCTCTTGTTAAGAGTCCCTCAGGTTTTAGGGATGCTCGGTTTTCCGAAGACATGTAACATAATGCTCGAGCAACGCCTAGTTTAATAGCATCAGCTTGCCCTTTTAATCCGCCACCATGCGTATTTACATAAATGTCGTACATGTTCTCTAAACCAACAGTAGTTAGAGGACTTTTTGAGGCATTAATATACTGCGAATTAAATTGCAGATATTTTTCTCCCTGTTTGTGGTTTACTACCATCGAACCAGTTCCCGGAACTAAGATAACTTTAGCAACGGAAGTTTTTCTGCGCCCTATCCCAAAATAAGCCGACTTCGTTTCTGAAGCTGATAAAGACATAATGTATTTTAAATTGGTTGCAGTCGTTTTTTAAATAAATTTATTAGAAAAGTTCAAAAGATTCTATGTACAAAAAAGCAATTTAAATGCTCTAAAATAGATCTTGCCTTTTAACAGTCGTTTAGTTTTTATACTTTATGATCGAAGATTTAGATCAAATCGAGTTTTTAAGTTTTCACAAACTTCATCCGCCGACTTTTGACCAAAATTTTTAAATTCTAAAAGATCGGTAGCCGAGTATTTTAGTAAATCTGACAATGTATGTACATTTGCTCGTTTTAAACAATTGTACGCCCTAACAGACAACTCTAATTCTTCAATAAAGATTGTTTCTAAATGCTCATTTTTTTCTTCTTGAACAGGTGTTTCAATCGTTGGAGATGTTGTCGCGAAGGTATCGGTTACTTTTAGGAGTCCAAAAGTATTCTCTAATATTTCTGCCGACGTGCTTAAAGCTTCATCAGGCATAATACTACCGTTAGTCCAAATTTCTAAAATTAAGCTTTCCAATTCAAAAGAGGAACTATTTCTTGAGGTTTCAACAAAAAAGTTAACTTTTGTCACCGGCATGAAAACTGCATCAACAGCTAAAAAACGCTCAGGAATAGTATAATCAAGCTTTCCACTAGTAAAGTAGTTCTGACCACGGGCTATTAAAAACTCCATTTCCAAATTACCTTTGGCAGTTAAACTAGCAATATACTGACGCGGATCCACAAAAGTAATACTATCTGGTAATTCAATATTGTCTGCAACAATAATGCCAGGTTCCTTAACATTTAATCGCGCTAAAATCGGTTCTGTAATATTACCCTTTATAACAATTTGTTTTAAATTTAGTAATATATCTACAACATCCTCTTTAACATTAGGAATCGTTGAAAATTCGTGATCAATTCCCGTGATGCGAACACCCGTAATGGCAAGACCTTGTAAATTAGATAACAAAACACGTCGTAACGCATTACCAACCGTTGTACTTTGTCCTTTAAGAAAAGGGCCGATTGAATATTTAGAATAAAATTCCGTTGCCTTGTTCGTTGTAGAATTTAAACACTGAACTTGAAACATGATTTAAATAATCTTTCTAGGAATTTTGTAGGGGAATTATTTAATTTGATAATTAAACACGTCTTTTTTTAGGTGGACGACAACCATTATGTGGTACTGGTGTAATATCTTTAATAACTAACACTTGTAATCCACAACCTTGTAACGCTCGAATTGCAGTTTCTCGACCACTTCCAGGACCGCTAACAACAACTTCTGCTTGACGCATCCCTTGTTCATAAGCGATAGTAGCCACTTTTTCTGCAGCAGATTGAGCAGCGAAAGGTGTACCCTTCTTTGCCCCTTTAAACCCACTACCACCAGCAGACGCCCAGAATAATGTATTACCCTGTTGATCAGTGATATTTACAATCGTATTGTTAAAGGTCGATTTAATGTGGACAACACCGGTAGTTATTGTTTTTTTAGATTTCTTACCAGAAAACCGCTTTAATTGTTTAACCATATTAAACTAATATGTATAAAAAAATTTTATTTTTTCTTTGCAACAGGAATCTTAACCTTTCCTTTCCTTGTTCTTGCGTTTGTGCGTGTTCTTTGCCCTCTTACAGGAAGACCTACTCTATGGCGTCGACCTTTTGCCGAACCAATCTCTGTTAATCTCTTAACGTTTTGAGAATAAGCACGTCTTAAATCACCTTCAGTTTGGTAATTTTCATCAATTACTGCTCTGATTCGAGTAACTTCTTCATCGGTTAAATCACTACATTTCGTACTTGGCGAAACGTTAGCAGCGTTTACAATTTGCGTCGCACTAGTATTACCGATTCCGAAAACATATGTTAATCCAATTTCAATTCGCTTATTACGCGGAAGATCTACTCCTGAAATACGTGCCATTGATTTTTGTTATTGCTAACTATTTTATTTACGTTTCTGTTTTGCTCGACCTTGTCGAACTTTAAGTCTTGGATCTGATTTACAAATAAGATAGATTCGTCCTCGACGTTTTACTACCTGACAATCTTTCGATCGGTTTTTCAGATTACCAATTGAACTTACTACTTTCATAAGTTTTAAGGCAAATTTATTAACGTTAAAGATTTAAAGAATTTCAAATCTCTAAAAAAGGATACTTTTTTTTATTAAAAAACTCGAAATAACTATGCTCCTATCAATTTATGCTAACTTACTTAAAAGAAAAAGTCTACGCTTTTTTAAAACTCTCATAGTTTTGAGAAACAAGGTATCCTTTGACTTGAGAAGTTACGTCAGTGATTACACCGACTAATATGATAAGGGATGTTAAATTCTTAAAGATATTAAATTGGAATAAGTTTCCAACCAAAATCGGGAAAAAAGCAAGGAAAGCTAAGAAAATACCACCCATAAAAGCGAGGCGGCTTATGATTTGCTCAAGATGTTGAACAGTCTCTTTTCCTTGTTTTATGCCAGGAATATTGTAGGCCATCTTTGTTAAATTTTCTGATAAATCCTTTGGCTTCAATACTAGTAATGCATAGAAAGTGCTGAAAAAGACTATTAGAAATAGATTAAGAACGAAAGAGGCAAACGTTAATACACTGGTTAACTGCGCACCATCAATAATAGAAATCTTTGATAAAACTATCTGTAAAGGATAGAACAGGAATGTCGCAATTGTGGTGCTAAAAACAAGAGGCATAATTCCCCCTTGATTTAATTTAATCGGTATATAGCTACTTTTTAACTGTGACCCTGTTGATGAACTTTGTTCTAAATAGTTAAAGTTCAATTGTCGGGCCGATACGATATCTACTTTCTTGTAGGAATCTTGCACTAGAACAATAATTCCAACAATTCCCAAGTAAACAATGTATGCTACAACAAAAGTAAAAAAGTTATTTAGAGACGCGGAGCTTTTTAAACTAGCAGAAAACTCCGTTAAACTCGCAGGAAGTCCCCCAATAATATTAATGAAAATAATCATTGAGGAGCCGTTGCCAAGATTCTCTTTTGTTATTAGTTCAGCAAACCACATCGATAACATCGAACCCGTTGTTAACGAAAAAATGATTTTCAGAGCTAGTACAATACTCCAGTTAAAAATAACGGGTTTTACTAAGATAAAAGCAACACCCGTACTTAACATTAACGCCCAACCCAATGTTAAATACCTCGTATAACGAGTAATTTGCTGACGGCCTAATTCCCCTTCTTCTTTCTGCAATCGTTCCAACTTTGGAACAATTGGAGTTAGAAGCTGGATAATAATTGAGGAATTAATGTAGGGTAGAATACCCAATGAACCGATTCCGAGAAAAGAACTTCCCGTTAAACTTTTAGCAAGACCGAATAAAGGGTTTGCTACTTGGTTTTGTGAAAAAATATCTAAATCAACGTTAGGTACTGGAATATATAGACCTAATCTGATAAGTATTAAAAAACCAAAGATTTTAATAATTTTTTTCTGTAATAAACTTATTGTTTCAGATACTTCCATTAGTTACAGAATTTACTTTAGACATTATACGATCTAAGTGTACTTAAACCGTCAATTGTAGCCCTTGCATTATTCAGCAAATTATTCGATCCTAATTGCTTCGATAATATATTCTTAATGCCAGCAAGTTCTAAAACAGTACGAATTGAACTTCCTGCAATTACACCAGAACCTGGTGCTGAAGGGCGAAGTACAAGTTTTGCAGCGCCAAACCTTCCACTTGTAGGATGAGGAATTGAATTAGAGCTTGTTAAAGGAACAGTAATAATGTGCTTTTTACCATCAGTAACGCCTTTACGTACAGCCGTGATAACATCACCTGCTTTACCGACACCAACACCAACTTTACCCTGTTCATTTCCGACTACAATAATAGCTCGGAAACTCATCTTCTTTCCTCCTTTTACTACCTTAGTAACGCGCTCGATCGCAACTACACGTTCTAACCATTCGGATTTGGATTTAAATGTTTTTTTAGGACCCATGCTAAATTTAATGAAAAGATTATTTACCTGTTTTACCCGCTTTACGTCTTATGATTTCACCTTCATAAGCGATACCTTTTCCTTTGTAAGGCTCTGGCGGACGGACTGAACGTATCTTGGCAGCAAATTCTCCAACCATGTCCTTCTGCATTCCAGAAACTAAAACACTAGTCGGGCTTTCAACTTTAACTGCTAGTTCACTTGGTGTTACCATCTTAACTGGGTGACTATAACCCATATTTAATACTAGGTCTTTCCCATCAAGCTGAGCTCGATAACCTACACCAGTGATTTGTAACCTTTTTTCAAAACCAACAGAAACGCCTGTAACCATATTTGCTACAAGTGTTCTTGATAGTCCATATAATGCTTGGGATAACTTTGTATCCTGCGTTTTTTCTATAAAGATTTTTTGGTTCTCTTCATCTAAGCTACAACAAATTAATGAAGGTAAAATTCTAGAAAGGCTTCCTTTGGGACCATCTACAGACACCTTCTGCCCATCTAGTTTAACTTTAACTTTTTCTGGTATAGCTATAAATTGTTTACCGATACGAGACATAAATTTGTTTAATGTTTACCAAATATAACATAGGAGTTCACCACCAATCCCTTCCTTACGAGCCTGTTGATCTGTCATTAGGCCACGAGAAGTTGAAACGATTGCTGTACCAAAACCACCTAAAATTCTAGGCATCTTCTTAGCTCCACTGTAAACGCGAAGTCCAGGCTTACTAATGCGCTGAATTTTGGCAATTCCAGGTTTACGATCTTTTCCAACGTATTTTAAAGATAGAAGGAGTGAACTTTTTAAGCCATTTTTTAATTCTTCGAAAGAATCAATTAAACCCTCAGCAAATAAAACCTGTGCGATGTTTCGCGTAATTTTTGTTGAAGGGATTTGTACAATCTGATGCTTGGCTAAATTCGCATTACGAATTCGCGTTAACATATCAGCTATAGTATCAGTGGTCATTTAAATTTTTTAAAATAATCAAAAATTAAACTGCAGTAAAGGGCATACCAAACGACTTTAGTAGCGCTCGTGCCTCTTCATCTGTTTTTGCGGTTGTAACAATAGAGATATCTAAACCACGGATCTGGTCTACATCATCATAGGATACCTCTGGAAAAATTAATTGTTCTTTCAGTCCTAGATTGTAGTTACCACGCCCATCAAAACCGTTTGGATTAATTCCACGGAAATCACGAATACGCGGTAGAACGATATGGATTAATTTTGTTAAGAAGTTGTACATCTGGTCTTTTCTTAAAGTAACAGAAGTACCAATTGCCATACCGTCACGAATTTTAAAGCCTGCTACTGATTTACTAGCCGTATTTACTGTTGGTTGTTGACCAACAATTAAACGAAGTTCATCAATACTCGAGTCAAGTTCTTTAGAATTTTTTGCGGCTTCTCCAACACCTCTATTAACAGAGATTTTCACAAGTTTAGGTACTTGCTCAAGATTTTTGTAACCAAATTCTTCTATCAAAGAAGGAACAATTTTTTGCTTGTATAAGCCTTTTAAGTCTAATTTCATAGCTAATAAAATTTACTTCTATAAGGTTTTTCCATTTTTATTAAAGTACTTCTGGAGCTAATGAAACAATTTTCGTAAACCCTTTCTCTTTCAGTTCTCTGGCAATTGGGCCAAATACACGAGTACCACGAGGGTTGTTTTCTTTATTGATTATTACAGAAGCATTATCGTCAAAACGTAATCGAGAACCATCTTTACGACGAATCGAATGTTTAGTTCTAACAATAACAGCACGGACAACGTCAGAACGTTTTACAGTAAGGTTTGGTGTAGCGTCTTTTACAACGCCAATGATAACGTCCCCAACATAGCCGTATCTACGGTTATTTCCGAGAACCCTAATGCACATCAAATTCTTAGCCCCACTATTATCTGCTACTCTTAGACAAGTTTGCGGTTGTATCATTTTTTATGTTGCTGATTTTCTTAAAACACTAGTTAGAACCCAACATTTTGTTTTACTCATGGGCTTTGTCTCGCGAATTCGTACTTGATCACCTACAGATGCGTTAAATGTAGAATCATGAACGACGTAACGCTTAGTCTTAGTAATAACCTTTTTGTATTTTTTATGGATAATACGGTCGTTTACGGCAACGATGCGAGTATCCGTCATTTTGTCACTAACAACAACTCCTATTTTTTCTTTTACAGCCATTAATTACAGGTTTAAAAAAGTTACCATATGTAAATTGAAATTGTGTGAACTTAGAAATTTATAATAATTTCCAAATTACACTTTCTCTAAAATTTTTGTTTTAATAGGAAGCTTGTAAGAAGCTAGCTTTAACACTTTGTAAGCCATTTCTTTGCTTAAACCATTAATTTCAAAAAGTACTGCACCTGGTTTTACTACAGCAACCCAATAAGCTACTGTACCCTTACCTGAACCCATTCTAGATTCGGCAGCTCTTTCAGTAATAGGTTTATCTGGAAAAACTCTAATCCAGATTTTACCTGTACGACGAACATATCGCGTAATACTACGTCGTGTCGCTTCTATCTGTCGCGAAGTCAGCCACACGGGTTCCAATGCTTGAATACCGTAATCGCCAAAAACGATAGTATTTGCTTTTGAAACTCCTTTAAATCTTCCGCGATGTTGTCTACGAAACTTTGTTCTTTTAGGAAGTAACATAAACTTTAATTATTCAAATTGCTTAAATTAATAGGTTAAATAATTTCTTTATTAAAGATCCAAACTTTAATACCTAATACACCATAAATAGTATTTGCTCTGTGTGTAGCATAACTAATGTCCGCTCTAAGAGTTTGAAGAGGTACTCTTCCCTCACGAGCCCACTCAGCACGAGCAATTTCTGCACCATTTAATCGGCCGGCAACTTGAATTTTAAAACCTTTAACACCACTCTTCTGTAACATCTGAGTAGTTTGTCGAATTGCTTTTCTGAAAGCAACACGTTTTTCAAGCTGGTCTGCTATTGATCTCGCTACTAACGCGCTCTCATTTTCGCTTTTCGCAACTTGTAAAACTTTAATACGAATTTGCTTAGAATCGCTAACTAGGCTCTTTAAGTTTTCCTTTAATTCAACGATTAGATTTGCTTGGTTATTTTCTGCTGCGATTGCTTTCGGTCTTGCAGCGTGAATAATTAACTCAAGTTGGTTTACTTTGCGTTGAATCTCTAATTTAGCAATTCCAGCTTTACTGTAAATTGATCCAAATTTTTTATCAAAAAATTTACGTATTTTGTAATCTTCTTTTAGAACCTCACTATAAGCACCATAATTGGCAAACCAAATAGCATTGTGTGATTTATTAACACCAGTTCTAAAACCGGTTGGATGCGTTTTTTGTCCCACGAACTAGATACTTGTAAAATTTTTAGTTTTTATAATTATTCCATAACAATCGTTATGTGTGATGTCGCTTTTAAAATTCGATAAGCTCGACCTTGTGCTCTTGGACGGAATCTTTTCATTGTTGGCCCTTGATCAGCAAAAGCTGACTTAATGACTAAATTCTTTTCATCCATACCAAAATTATTTCTTGCGTTTGCTGTTGCAGAACGCAAAACTTTTATAATCGGAGCACACGAAGCATACGGCATAAATTCTAAAAGTAGCAAAGCTTCCGAATATGTCTTTCCTTGGATTTGTCTAAGAACACGACGAATTTTGCTAGGAGACATTCTAACGTATTTAGAAACAGCTCGAATCTCGTTTTTTTGCATAGCGTTTTACTAACGTTTTCCTTTCTTATCTTTTTTTACGTGTGAACGAAATGTTCTAGACGGAGCAAATTCACCTAACTTGTGCCCAATCATTTGATCACTGACAAACACAGGTAAATGCTGTCTTCCATTGTAAACAGCAAATGTGTGCCCAATCATATTAGGTAAAATTGTCGTCGAACGTGACCAAGTTTTAATTATGTCTTTTTTTCCACTGGAATTCATTTCCTCGACTTTGTCCATGACATAAGAAGCGACGAATGGTCCCTTTTTTAAAGAACGTGGCATGTTAAATAATCTATATTTGATAAATTTTTTAGTATTAGGTTAACGTCGTGAACGTAAAATATACTTGCCACTGGCTTTCGTTTGTTTACGAGTCTTAATACCTAATGCAGGTTTACCCCAAGGTGTTACGGGTTTCGCTCGACCAATCGGTGAACGACCTTCTCCACCACCATGCGGGTGATCAATTGGGTTTTTAACAACACCCCTTACTTTAGGTTTTTTACCAAGCCATCTACTACGACCAGCTTTACCTAACGTAATATTAATACTGTCAACATTACCTACTTGGCCTAAAGTCGCGTAACACTTTTTGTTTACTAAGCGCACTTCATTAGATGGTAATTTTAGAGTAACAAAATTACCTTCTTTCGCGATCAGCTGAGCATAAGTACCTGCGGCACGTGCTAGTTGACCACCTTTACCAAGAGTTAATTCAACGTTGTGAATAATGCTTCCTAATGGTATCAGCTCTAAAGGCATAGCATTTCCTACTTCAATAGGTACATCTTGGCCGGAATAAACGTTCATTCCAACTTTTAAAGATCGCGGACAAATTATATATTTCTTTGAGCCATCTTCATAATGTAATAATGCTATTCTTGCGTTTCGGTTTGGATCATACTCTACCGTAGCAACTTTTGCAGTTATTTTTGACTTTCGGTGAAAGTCAATCATACGATATTTTCTTTTGTGTCCACCACCACGTCCTTTCACCGTGATAACACCACGATTGTTTCGACCACCGCAAGCTTTTTTACCAAAAGTTAAAGCTCTTTCAGGTTTTACATTCGATAGATCATCAAAGTATGAAACAGATTTCGAACGAGTACCTGGACTGTAAGCTCTGTACAGACGAATTGCCATAGTTAATATTTAAGAACGTCTAAATTTTGATAACTATCTTTTTATTCTTCTTCGAATAAACTGATAGAGTCCTCTGATGCAAGTTTAACAATAGCTCTTTTATAGCGAGCCTTCTTTCCGATAAATTTTCCTACACGACGCTTTTTTAACGGCATTAAAGAAGTATTTACAGAAACAACTTTCACATCAAATAGTTGTTCTACAGCCGATTTTACAGATGATTTATCTGCTTTTGAATCTACTGCAAAACTGTATTGATTTTGCTCAATCAACCTAATTGTCTTTTCCGTAAGAATAGGATATTTTACAATATCCAGTATGTTTTTTTGGGTAGATTTAATGTAAGACATAAAAATGCTAAACAGCTTTTAAAATTAATATTTTTGCGGCTGAATTTTTAAAATGGTATTTTTCTTCCCAGGAACAGAACCTTTTACAACTAAGATATTATCTTCAGCATTAACGTATAAAACTTCTGTATTTTTAAGAGTGACCATTTTGCCGCCAAGTTGACCAGCCATTTTTTTACCTGGATATACTCGTCCCGGTGTACTACCCGCACCAATACTACCAGGAAGTCTATGGTTTTTCGAACCGTGTGTCATAGGGCCTCGACTAAAGTTGTGTCGTTTTTGGTTTCCCGCAAACCCTTTACCAATACTTTTACCTGTTACACGAACTTTTTGTCCAACAGAAAATGTATCAACTTTAATGACTTGGCCTAATTTAAATTCTTCCGGTTGTGAAACGCGGAATTCACCAAAAGATCTAAAACCAACGTCCCCAATTTTTTTAAGGTGACCTCGAGTAGGTTTATTTATTTTTTCTAATTTCTCTTCGCCGTAAGCAATTTGAACTGCGTTGTAGCCATCTGTAGTTACAGTTTTAATTTGACTTACCTGGCATAATCCAGCTTTTAAAATCGTGACTGGAAGAATTGTACCCGACTCATCAAAGATCTGGGTCATTCCTACCTTTTTTGCAAATAGGCTTGCTTGCATATAAATAATCTATTAGGTATTAGAATTTTGCTACGTAATGCAATTTTTAAAAAATTTCATTTTATATGTAATAAACTTTACGTTCTACATATATATATGAACAGTATAATGGAACAACCATTCCCTTGTCTATGTAACAAACCCGGTAAAGGTAGGGGTGATAATATAAATTTGTCAAAATTTAGAAATTAGCTACGGTAAATACACCTTTTAAGACTTTCTTACAAACAGTAAAATGTATTATTAAAGGTCTTTTCTACCTATATAAAAAATTAAATAAGATTTTATATACATAAATAAGATGGTTAAAGTTATTGGTATTGATTTAGGGACTACAAACTCGGTAGTAGCCGTTATGGAAGGTGGTAAGCCGGAAGTAATTACAAATGCAGAAGGTGAAAGAACTACACCTTCAGTAGTAGCTTATACAAAGAAAGGTGACTTACTTGTAGGACAAATTGCAAAGCGACAAGCAGTAATTAATCCAGAGAACACTTTTTACTCTGTTAAGCGTTTTATTGGGCGAAAGACAAGTGAAGTTACAGAGGAGCTTCGCCAAGTTTCTTATAAAGTCTTACAAACAGAGGACATCATTAAGCTTGAGTGCCCAGCTTTAAACAAGCAATTTGCTGCGGAAGAAATCTCAGCGCAGGTTTTACGTAAATTAGCTGACGATGCTTCAAAATACTTAGGCGAAACTGTAAAGCAAGCTGTAATTACAGTTCCTGCGTATTTCAATGATTCTCAACGACAAGCAACAAAAGATGCAGGGAAAATTGCGGGGCTTGAAGTTCTAAGAATTATTAACGAGCCAACAGCAGCTTCGTTATCTTATGGTCTAGACAAAAAAGACAATGAGACAATTTTAGTTTTTGATTTAGGTGGTGGTACTTTTGATGTATCAGTTCTGGAAGTAGGAGATGGAGTTTTCGAAGTATTATCTACATCAGGAGACACACAACTTGGTGGTGACGATTTTGATGAAAAAATCGTACAGTGGTTAATTAAAGAGTTTAAAGATCAAGAAGGTATTGATTTAACTCAAGATAGTCAAGCTTTACAGCGTCTAACAGAAGCTGCGGAAAAAGCTAAGATTGAACTTTCAACTCTTACTCAAAGTGCAATTAACCTACCGTTCATTTCAGTGACACCAGAAGGACCTAAGCACTTAGAGAAAGAATTAACACGAGCAAAATTTGAAGACCTTTGTTCTGATTTAATTCAGCGTTGTAAAACTCCAATTGAAATGTCACTTAAAGATGCAGAGCTTACTCCATCGGCAATTGACCAAAACGTATTAGTAGGTGGTTCAACACGAATTCCTGCTGTACAAGAACTAGTAGAAAAGCTTCTAGGTAAAACACCAAACCAGTCAGTAAACCCTGACGAGGTTGTTGCGGTAGGTGCTGCTGTTCAAGCGGGTGTTCTTGGAGGTGAAGTTAAAGATATTCTGCTATTAGATGTAACACCACTTTCGTTAGGAGTAGAAACGTTAGGAGGGATCACAACAAAGATTACTCCACGTAACACGATCATTCCAACGAAAAAATCAGAGACATTCTCTACAGCGGTAGATAACCAACCAAACGTTGAAATCCACGTTCTTCAAGGTGAAAGAGAACTGGCTAAAGATAACAAGAGTCTAGGAACATTTAGACTTGATGGTATTGCACCAGCAGCTCGAGGAGTTCCTCAAATTGAAGTAACTTTCGATATCGATGCGAATGGTATTCTTTCTGTAACTGCGAAAGATAAAGCAACTAATAAGCAACAGTCAATTACTATTAGTGGCGCGTCGACGTTACCGAAAGATGAAGTAGAAAGAATGGTTCAAGACGCAGAAGCTAATGCTGTTGCGGATAAAGAAAAATCAGAAAAGATCTCAACAAAGAACGAAGCTGAGGCTCTTTCTTACCAAACAAAGAAACAGCTTGAACAACTGGAATCAAATATTTCATCTGAAGAAAAGCAAAACATTGAAAGTCTTATCACAGAACTTGAGTCTGTTACGCAAAAAGAAGACTACGATGCGATGAAAGATATGATGGAAAAAGTGAAAAAAGCTGTTATGGAAGTTGGCGAGAAAGCATATAAGGATGCTGGCGCTAATGCACCAGCTGACGAAGATGTGATTGAAACAGATTTTTCATCTGAAAAATAATTCCGAAGGTTTTAAACATTAATCTAGGAAATTTAACATTAAGAAAAGAAGCATTTAGCTGCTTCTTTTCTTAATGTTTTTAACGGCATATTTATTTGTATTTAGGGTTTTTCGTAAATTTTCTAATGTTCTAAAGGATTTACCCGGAGTAACTTTCTCTTAGATAGACGTTGTGATTCTAAAGTACTTATGCTAACATATAACAATACATAGGGTCGATGCCCGAGCGGTTAATGGGGACGGATTGTAAATCCGTTAGCATAGCTTACGTTGGTTCAAATCCAACTCGGCCCACTAAATTTTTTGCAAATCTCTCACATATGAGGATAGCACTTGTCGAATAAGTAATATTAAAGAGGTTATTTAAAAAAGTTATCAGGTTTTGATTTATTTTATGTTATCTTATTTTGATTTAAGTTATAATTAGTTTTTAGATAGGATTTAGGAAAATTTCTTAATCATAACTAAATTTAAGATTTATATTAGAACAAATGGCAGATGTATTAAATTTACAGATACCATCGCCAACATTTGGTGGTAGTACTGGTGGTTGGTTACGAGCAGCCGAAACAGAAGAAAAGTACGCTATTACATGGACTAGTAAAAAAGAACAAGTTTTTGAAATGCCTACTAGTGGTGCAGCAATTATGCAGAGCGGTGAAAACCTTCTTTATCTTTCGAAAAAAGAGCAGTGTTTAGCATTAGGTACACAGCTTCGTACTTTATTCAAGATTAATGACTACAAAATTTACCGAATCTTTCCAAATAGCGAAGTACAGTATTTACACCCGAAAGATGGTGTTTTCCCTGAAAAGCTAAATGAGGGTCGTGTAGGTGTTGGAAATATTGGTCACTCGATTGGTAAAAACCCACAACCTGTTAACGTTAAATTTACGTCAAAGCGTACATTTGACTAATCGGGTATTTTTATTCCACGGTTTTCTAACAAACTTAGTGGGTAATTCTGTACGAAAAAAACTATAATTGGAACTAGTATATTAGTTTTATATTACATTTATTATTTGATTAACAAAATTAGCAACATTAACTACAATGCTAAAAAATAAAATTTTAGTAGGAAGCTGCTTAGCTACTCTTCTTTTTACTAGCAACGTTGCTCCTGTTCAGGCACTAGAACTTGACGAAGATACAAGAACAGTATCTCTTGATCAAAAAGGAAATAACGTAGTTATTACACCAGAACAAGTAAAACGTGGTAAGCGTCTATTTAACAACGCTTGTGGTACATGTCACGTAGGTGGTCTTACGAAAACTAACCCAAACGTTGGTTTAGATACAGAGTCACTTAGTTTAGCGACACCGCCTAGAGATAACATTACTAGTTTAGTAAGTTACATGAAGGATCCAATGACTTATGATGGTCTAGATTCGATTTCTGAGCTGCACCCAAGTATTAAGAGTGCCGATATCTTCCCTAAGATGCGTTCTTTAACTGACGAAGATTTATTTGCGATTTCAGGTCACATTCTTCTTCAGCCTAAAGTTGTTAACGAGAAATGGGGTGGTGGTAAGATTTACTATTAACAAATTATGTAAATCATTAAAAATAAAGAAGCTTGCTTATTTAGCAAGCTTCTTTATTTTATCGTATTAGAGATTTCTAAAGAGTAGAGAATAAATTCTATGGTTATTTTAAAAACTAAGGGAAAAATACCCTTGTCTGGAGTACCGTTTAGCCTTTTATTATGTAGTCTATATACTCTATGTGAAAACAACACGTTATTTAAAACATTTAATATACGAAACGATATCTTCTTAAACGTTAATAACGAAGATATTATTTCAAATAATAATGAGCTTAGTACAAACGTCTATGCACTAATAAACAAAAAATCTTTAAGACGCTTTGTTTTTAGACTACTAAAACCTCTGATTAGCCAGCCTAATCTGTTAGAATACTTCCAAGTAACGGGGGAAAGTAAGGATAATGTGGAGCTACTGGGGAAATACTTGCGGAAATTTAAATATAATTATTACTTGTATTTCTCAGACCAAACGGTTGCACAAAGAAAATATTTAACCGAAAAGGAACTTAATAGTTCTGCTATTAAAATACTTTTTTTACTAGTTGGTATATAAGGAAATTCGTTAATATGATATTCAATTTAATTAGCTTTTTCAGTGGGTTTCTAACATCGAGTATAATCGATACAAGTTTAGGTGAATTCAGTGAGTGGGCCATTGTTGGGGCTGCACTTGTTGTTGCAAATATTGAATCGTTTAATAATTTTTATTATTCGGTTATAAGTAAAAATCGGAACGCGTTAATAAATAAAGCATATTTATTTGTTCTATTTGATATATTAAATTATTTTAAGATTGGAATTGTTTACGGCCTTATTGTGGATGCGTTTAAACTTGGAAGTTAGAGCAAATAAATAAGCAAAATTTCCATACGAATAGTGTTCATTTTAAGATATAATTGTACATAATACATAAAATATAATTTGAACAAGACATGATTACAGATAGCCAAATTTTCACAGCTTTAATGGTTGCTTTAACTGCAGCAATCTTAGCGATTGGTTTAGGCCGCCAACTTTACGTTTAAAACATAGGAACCTAATAGATCTTAGATTTGTTACATCGATCAATCTGTTTAATCGCTAAAAAGAAAAAGAGGAGAATTCAATAAGAATTCTCCTCTTTTTTTCCTTTGCTAATATATGAACCTAGAGCATTTGCCCATATGTGTGAAGACCTTTACCTAAGAAGTTTACCCCTAAATAACAGATCCAAACTACAACAAACCCAAAAGATGCAATAATTGCAGGTTTTCTTCCCTGCCAAGATTTTGTTATTCGAGCGTGTAAATAAGAAGCAAATACTAACCAAGTAATTAGTGCCCAAGTTTCTTTAGGATCCCAGCTCCAATATGAACCCCAGGCCTCATTAGCCCAAACGGCTCCGGCAATAATGCCAATGGTAAGCATTGGGAAACCAAAACTTATTGTGCGGTAACTTAGATTATCGATACTCTCTAATAGACTTAGACGATTTTCTTTTACTGGTGTAGAAGTTTCTAGGTCTTCAATAACCAGTTTAGAATAGTCCTCTGTTGATCCCTCTTTATAGAAAGCAGTGTCTAATACGCGATTATCATTGAACGTCTTACCATAAGAGTTCCCCTGTAATACGATTTCTTCCTTTTTCCCATTTGTCAGGATTAGGAAAAATATACCAAGTAGAGAACCTACAATTAGACTCGCGTAACTTAACATCATTACCGTTACGTGCATCATAAGCCAATTTGATTTTAAAGCTGGCACAAGTGGTGAAGGGGCTTGCATACTCTCAGGTAACGAAAGACCTGCAAAACCTATGATGAAAAGAGATATAGGATTACTAATACTTCCTATAATAGAAGTTTTAGTCTTTGATTCCAGGACAATCGTAGTAAAAGTAATACCCCAAGCTAAAAATAGTAGCGATTCGTATAAATTACTTAACGGAAAATAACCGTAGTTTAACCAACGTAAACTTAGTAGGCAAAAAATTAAGGAATTTGCTAGTATCGTCCCATAAAAGCTTATTTTAGAGAGAAGCTTAAAATCTGTGTAAATTATGCTTGCCCAATAAAATATTGTTACGATTAATAATATAAGGAATATTATGTTATCTAGTGAGGATTGGATGTCCATCAAATTTTAAATAGGATAAATCGGTTTTATAATTAAAAAGGTTCCCTTCCAGTAAGAAACTCACATTGATAAAAGGAACCTCTAAATTTACTAACTTTAAGCTACATCTTCCTGCTCAATTAAAACAAAAAAGAGAGCAAAAACAAGACCTGGAAAAACCAGGGTAACAACTGGTGTTAAGATTGGAGGTAAAAATGATGCTGTCATAAATATAACTCTATTAAGTTTTTAATTTAACTATAATGTCAGTATTAATACAAATTTTATCATGATATTAGTCAAAATTTAGGATATGAATATAAAAATACCGCAATCAGCCTAGTTATTACACGTACGTTTATAGAATATACAAAATATTTTTATTATTGTAATATTATTTGGTATGTTTGGTTGCATAATATTAGTAACAGGAAATAAATTTCCTGGGAGGTTTTCAAGACCAAAAACATTTAACTTAAATCAAAATTTAATCATGACTACAACTTTACAAAGACGCGAGAGCGCAAGCTTCTGGGAGCAATTCTGCGCATGGATCACTTCAACTGAGAACAGACTATACATTGGTTGGTTCGGTTGTCTAAT
>Ga0160423_10001279_pt1 | contig 21081 bp, 25 predicted proteins | sample CRUFie14St8metaG_FD_108191 | JGI IMG/M metagenome (GOLD analysis project Ga0160423, IMG submission 108191) | Marine microbial communities from the Costa Rica Dome - CRUD Field 142mm St8 metaG | ecosystem: Environmental > Aquatic > Marine > Oceanic > Photic zone | place: Costa Rica: the Eastern... | reverse complement strand
TCGGGCAAGTCAGGGTCCGGATCCGGGTCGGGGAACTCGGGAACGAAGCCCGGTGGGTCGGGGTCGACCCCGAGGAGCGCGTCCAAGAGGCCCAGGAGGCGGGCCGGGCGCGGGTGAGCGAGGGCCCAAGAACGCCCGCACTTTGGCCATGGGGGAGGGGAGGGGATGACCTTGTCGGGTCGGGCAGGCGTCGTGGAGGAAGGCGTTGAGGGAGAGAGGGCAGAGGGTTTCAGGGGGCGCTCGGCCGCGGCGCGGGCGCGTCCGTTGCGTTGTGACTCCAGAATAAAAGTAATGCGATATATGTATCCTACGTTCACTGTACAGCCCTTTTTCTTCCCTTTCCGTCCTCGTGCGCACTAGGAGCCCATTCACTTCAAGACGTCTCTCGTCTCGTTTCCTCCCTCCCCGCTCCCATCCCACCCTCGTCCTGCTTTCCTCCAGAAATCTTCGATCGAAGATTTCCAAAAGCATCATGCGTTATGGATGGGGATTGGGCAGCAGAACCTAGAAGAAGGAGAAGGAGACGACTCATCATTATGATGGTTCCCGAGGTGGATGACATGAAGGGGGGGAACATGCATAGCCCGCCCAGCGCACCGCCCATACCGCACGCCAACCTCTACCAGCAGGAACCAAGCGTCATAGGTGTCCCTGTCCCGCCCCCGTCCCCGGGACCCGGGGGATCAGCAAATCACAACAACAACAACAACAACGACGACGACGACGAGCAGGTGGTCGAGGACGGAAGGCAGGAGTTTTCCAACTACACTGAGTTCTTCCTGACTTCGGTTGGGTACTGTGTTGGACTCGGTAACCTCGTGGGTATGTCCGAGCGCGGTTTCCTCTTCTTTTTCTTCATCGTCCGCAGCAAACCCCTTCGTTGTTCTCACAGCCCACCTGACCGATTTGCTTCTTTTCCTCACACACCCACTAAACCACCGAAGTCTACCCCGGCCGGGTGTACAACCACGGCGGGGGCGCCTTCATCGTGGCCTACTTCGTCTTCGTCCTCGTTTTGGGCGTCCCGCTCTACATGCACGACCTCAAGGTCGGACAGTTCTTCAGAAAAGGAGCCTACGGCTCCTTTTCGGAGATGAGCCCGCTCTTGGCCGGAACGGGGCTGGCCCACGTGTTGATCGCCTCCATCATGATCGCCTACTTCAACGTCATCATCGGGTGGGCCGCCATCTACCTGTACCACTCCTTCTTCGACCCGCTGCCGTGGGAGGGCGACACCAGAACTTTCTTTTATCAGGAGGTCTGCGGCGCCAGCGATGGCCTCGGGGACGTGAACAGGTGAAGAAAAAAGTTCGGCAGAACTAAGAAAAACGTCGGCTGAGACCATGCCCCTCCCTCTCCCTCCCCCCCCCACAAAAAAACACCCAATCATCGTAGGATTGTGTGGCCAGTCTTCGGGGCGAACGCCGCGGCATGGCTGCTGACGTGCATCGTGCTGATCAAGGGCGTGAGCTCCGGGGGTAAGGTCGTGTACGTCACCGTCACCCTGCCCTACCTGTGCATCGCCGCACTCATCGCCAGGGGCGCGACCCTGCCCGGCGGGCCAGAGGGGATTAAGGAGTACCTCAACGTGGACGTCGAAAAGCTGCAGGACGTCACGACGTGGGTCAGGGCGGCCAACCAGGTCTTCTACTCCGTGGGGGTGGCCATGGGGGCCATCGTGACTTTTGGGTCGTACCAGCAGAGGAAGAACGCTAGCTACGCCAGGGACGGCTTCATCATCCCCGTCATCAACGGCCTGACCTCCTTCCTGGGGGGGTTCGCCATCTTCCCCATGCTCGGGCACATCGCGCAGAACACGGGCCTCGGAATTGAGGACCTCGACCTGAGCGGGTTTGGGGTCACCTTCATCGCGTACACCGAGGGTGAGTCGAGGGAGGAGGAAGAGAAGAAGGGACTGCGCTTTCCTTCCCCCCCCACCGCCGCCACGTGCTGACGCCCTCCCCTGCCTCTACCCCTGCTGCTGCTGCGCGGAAGGCCTTGCCTCCCTGCCCAGGGGCTGGGCCCAGGCCTTCTCCGCCATCTTCTTCCTAATGATCATCACGCTCGGGGTGGATACCCAGATCGGAGTCGCGGAGACCGTCATCACCTTCGCCCGGGAGACGAGAGCGATGGGGTCCTGGCCGGAGCCCCTCGTCACCGCGGTGGTGTGCCTCGGGTTCTGGGCCATCTCCCTGCCCTGCGTGACGGACGGGGGGTACTACTGGGTCACGTTGCTGTGGGACTACGGAAACTACATGTCCATGTTCATCGTGGCGGGTGTCGGCCTAGTCGGATCCTGTGAGTACCACACGAGAGATACACATCATGCAGGATCACGATGTGATGGAGGAAGGGAAGGAGAGCGAAACGGGAGGGACGAGGCAACGACTGACGCGCATCTCTTATCCTCTACCCTGCCCGAGCAGGTTACCTTGCGGGAACGGCATGGCACCACGAGGCGAGCCAGAGGCTGAGGGGCAAGAGGGAGAACGCCCTGGTGCTGCTGGTATGGAGGACCCTGAATCCGGCCCTCTGTTTCGTGCTCTTCGGCCTCGCCGCCGCAGGGCTGTCACCATACCCCACAACCCTGGGCGCCCACGGGCCCGGCACGGGAGTCTTTCCCACGTGGGCCCAGGTTTTGTCCGGCCTGATCAACTTTGGCCCTTCCCTGCTGGTGGTCGTGGGGCTCCTCTTGCCGCTGGTGTTCAGGGCTCGAGGAGGCGACGGCGGCGGCCAGAGCGGCGGCAGCGCGAAGGAGGTGGAGCTGCCCATGGTGCCGACGCCGTTGAAGAGGAGGACGAGCAAGAAGTACGAGAGCCTGGACGAGGTTTAGGAGGTCTGACAAAAGCGGGGCCCGACCTCTGCCCACATTTTGATGTGACAAACAACAAAGTCAAAAAACGAAGAATGTTTCCCCATCTTGCGCGCTCACAGCTTCCACGGGGTCCTGAAGAGCTTTCCCGCGTAGGGCAGCCCCTTGACCTCTTCCTCGATCCTGAGCAGCTGGTTGTACTTGGAGAGCCTCTCGCTCCTGCAGGGCGCCCCGCTCTTGATGTGCCCCGCGCCAATTCCGACGACCAGGTCGGCGATGAAGGAGTCCTCCGTCTCGCCGGACCTGTGGGACACAAAGACGCCCCAACCGGATTTCCTTTTGTTTGTTTGGTTGCATTCGCAGAGCGAGGTTCGAGGGGGTCAGCAGGCCGCATCCCAAAACTCGGTCAAGAGACGTCATCACGGCACACTCTATCCCGATTATGCAAACTCACCTGCAGAGTGCCCAGGCGTCCAGAGACTCGCTGACCGTGCCAATCTGGTTGACCTTGAGGAGCATCGCGTTGGTTGCCTTGGCCTCCAGGCCCTTGTTCACCCTGCCCACGTTGGTGCAGTACAGATCGTCCCCGACGATCTCCACGGACTCGCCAACCACCTTGGTCAGCTCGGCGTGGCTCTCAAAATCCTCTTCGTCGAAAGGGTCCTTTTGGAAGAAGAAGAGGAGACGGCGTCAGTCGAGGCGGCACAAAGGGGTTGCCTCTTGGCCACGGAGCTCACCTCCAGAAGGGCCATGGGGAAGGTGCCGCAGATCCTCTGGTACAGCGCCACCATCTCCTGGGCGGTCTTCACGTTGGGCTCTTCGCACTTGAAGCCCAGGTCGTACGCTCCCTTCTCCTTGGAGTAGAACTCGCTCGCGGCGGGGTCGCTGCCCAGCTCGATCTTCCCGCCGTGTCCCGCCCCTTCGATGGCTTCCATCAGAAGGGACATCCCCTCCTCAGGCGACGAGATGTTCGGGGCGAACCCGCCCTCGTCCCCGACCCCAGTGTCCCTCTTCCCGTACTTGGCCTCGATCACCTTCTTCAGCTTGGCGTAGGTCTCCGCACCAAGCCTCATGGCCTCCGCAAAGGACGAGGCCCCCGAGGGAATCAGGAAGAACTCCTGGAAGGCCAGCGCGTTGCCGGCGTGGACTCCGCCGTTGATCACGTTCAGGCAAGGGACGGGCAGGCACATCTTGACCTCGCCACCCCCCACCGCGGTGCGCGCCAGGCCGTTGATGTGGCGGCACAACGGGACGCCCAGGGCTTCGGCCCCCGCGCGGCAACACGCCATGGAGAGGGCGAGGACTGCGTTCGCGCCGATCAGGGCCTTGTCCTTGCCGGGGCTCTTCTCATTGGGTTTTGATAGATAGGGAGGGAGTCAGAATTCCATCACGTACGTCACACAAGGGCGGCTCTCTCACCGTGTCCATCGACAAGAGCTTGTCGTCGATGGCCCTCTGGTCCGCGGGGTTCATGCCGATCAGGGCCTTGCCCAGGTCGCCCGAGATGTTCGCCGCGGCCTTCAGACACCCCATGCCGCCGTATCTCGCGGGGTCGCCGTCCCTTGTGGAATCCGCAAAGGAGGAGGAGCGCGCGACGTTAGGATTATTTGGACACAATGATGGGTTTGGTTTGGTTTGACCCGCCTGCTTCGTGTGCAGCTCACCTGAGCTCCTTGGCCTCCGCCCCTCCGGTGGACTTGCCGCTCGGCACCATCGCCCTGACGGTTCCGGATCGCTCGCCGTTCCCGTCGCTCCACTCGAGCTCACACTCCACGGTGGGCCTCCCGCGGGAGTCCAGGACCTCCCTCCCCTTCACGCTCACGATCTTCGCTGTGGTGGTCATCGATGTTGTCCCGCACGCACACCCTTCTCTTTCTCTCGTCTGTCTGTCTGTCTCCCTTTGCCTCGTCTTGTGTCTGCTGGTGCCCACCGCGGTTCTGAAGTAAAACCCTCGTCACAGCCGTTACCAGAAAAATATCGCCATCCATCATTTTCCAGGGCCAAATGGGAAAAAATGAAGAGGGTTTCCCGCCACGCCAGGAGGGGGCACGTGGCACGTGGCACCACGCCAGGAGGGGACACGGGGTGACACGAACAGAGGCAACAAGGCACAGTTGACAAGCACAATGCGAGTGACCAGCGTTGTGATGAGGAGGACGATGAGGGCCGGACCCGCCAGGAGGGCGGCGTCCGCGGCGGCGGTCTTAGCCGTGGGCTGCGCGGCAACCGCGGGGTGCGCCCGGGCCAGGGGAAGGAGGCTGAGGTTTCGCCGCGGAGGAAGGTCCAAGCCCCGTTCGTCGGTGGAGGCCATCTTCGACGACCTCGATAGGGACGGGAGCGGCGAGATCGACGAGGAGGAGATCCGCGAGGGTCTGAAACACTTGGGCCTGCCTAGCGGTGACGACTACGTTTCGGACTTGTTGGGCGGAGGACTGGACGTGGACAAGAGCAAGACGGTGACCAAGGCTGAGTTCGTGGAATACGTCAAGTCCAAGGAGAAGGAGATGCTCAAAGTTTTCAACGCCCTGGACAAGGATGGGAGTGGGACAATCACGGGCGACGAGGTCGTGGAGTCCATGAGGCGCATGGGGATCGACGCCTCGGACGCGGACGGGGCGAGGATGGTGGAGCTGCTTGACGAGAACAAGGACGGGGTGGTGACCTTCGAAGAGTTCAAGAAGTACACCTCTTTGCTGCCGGCGGCGCAGCTCAGGTCCAACGCCGCGTACTGCTGGATGGGATCCAGCGTCGACAGGTCCGTGGTGGCCCCTCGCCAACGCAACGCAATGCGGCCTTGTAGACCCCCCCTCCCTTCCTCCGTCCCTCTCTGACCTCCTGACTCTCTTGTTTCTCTCTTCCGGTGTTCTGGCAGGGTGATCACGAACCCCAAGGAGCCCTTGAAGCAGCTTTTCGTGGGCGGGGCGGCGGGAGCGGCGTCCAGGTTCCTCACCGCCCCGCTGCAGCGCGTTAGGGTGGTGCTGATGGCCAGCAAGGGCGGCCAGACAATTCCCGGCGTGATCGCGGAGGTTGCAAAGAAGGAGGGCGTCCTCGGGTTCTGGAGGGGGAGCACCCCAAGAATCCTCAAGGTGATGCCGGGGAGCGCCATCCAGTTCGCCGCCTTCGCCAGCGTCAAGAACTTCTTTCTGAAGAGGAGCAAGGTGAGAGCGCGGACAGGCAACGACAACAACAAAAACAGAGAGAGAGAGAGAGAGAGGGAGGGAGGGAAAACACCCCAGGCTGACACACACTCGCGGGATCTCCAACTCCGTCCGTCCGTCCATCATCCCAACTGTTTCGATCGGATCAGACCGGCGAGATCACCGTGCCGCAGACCCTCCTGGCGGGCGGCATGGCGGGCGCGGCGGCCTGCCTCGTGGTGTACCCCTTCACCTCCCTGGCAGGTCAGATGTCTGTTGCGGGTGGCGTACAGGGCTCCATCTTCCAGGTCTCCAAGCAGATCTACAAGACCTTTGGCATCAAGGGCTTTTACAAGGGCCTGCCCGGGGAGCTGGCGGCGGACATCTGGGGTTTCATGTTGGGGTTCGGCCTGTATGACTTGGCCAACGGGGCGTTCTACAAGGTCTTCGGCAGGAAGCCTGCGTCTTTGGAAAAGGGGCTTGTTGGGGGCACCACCGCGTGCGTCTCCATCACCACCTCCATGCCGCTGCTGCTTGCGACCACCAGGATGCAGGTCCAGGGACTCCCGGGGTACCCCGTCCTCTACAAGTGAGCTTCCCGCGACCCGACGGAACCCACGCTAACGCATTTTTCGACCGCGCTCGCAGCGAAGCTGACGGCATGCAATTTTCCTCCCCCACCCACCCCTCTTCTCTCTCTCGCCCGCGCCAGGAACGTGGTGGACTGCCTTGTCAAGACCGCACAGCAGGAGGGGGTGGGCGGCCTGTGGAAGGGGATCGTTCCCTCCTACGCGCAAATCTTCCCCTGTATCTTCATCTCTTACTACGTGTACGAGACCCTCGCGAAGGAGCTTGGCCTGGGGGGTTTGGCCAAGTACAGTGCGGGAGCGGCGAAGAAGAAGTAACAATGAAGCACCAAGGTTGGCTTGCCGTTGTAACAAAGACAGGAAGAAGAGCTCTTCTCGTTATCCACAGGGCGACGCGGCCCTGACCCACCCTTTGCTGTTACTCCCTATCCCCGTTCCCCTTCGTAGGCCTCATCTAGCTCCCTGAGCTTCTTCTTGATGTTCCAGGTCATTGCCTTCCTCAAAAAGTCGTCCAAGCTTGCGTGGGCTTTTGGCACGGCGTTCCTCTTGCCGCTCAGCGCCTGCACCAGGTTCTCGAACTTGAGGCCGAGCAGGTCCTCCTCCTCGCACCTCAGCAGCTCCAGTCCGATGGCGAAGACCACCCTCATGCCCTCGTGGATGAAGATGTCCCACACCCGAAGCAGGCAGCCGAAGGGCAGCGTGTAGCTGAACACGGTGATGAACCACTGTGAGCAGTACATGGTGGGCACGATGTTCTCCTGCCTGAGGTGCTGGCACAGCCTTGGCAAGAAGTGCTCCACGAGGCCGTCGAACTGGTACAAGTACCGCTGCAGCAGCGGCAGGCCCTCCTGGTACATCCCCTCCATGGGAATGTGGTGGGCGCCCTTCAGTAGCGCCACAAGGGTCCAGAAGGCGTCCTCCTCGCACATGTAAAGCAGGAGAACGCCTGGGACGACGAGAGCAAGAGGAGAAGGTGGTGAGGGGAGGCAATTTTGGATGGAAGGGTGGAGGGAGCGTCAGGCTCTGTTCGACAGAATCCCACGACTCCCTGCCTCTGCAGTGCCAGTCTCTCTCTCTCTCTCTCTTGACTACGAACGTACCGGTGACGAAACCCATGCCCTGGACGTACCCAACGCTCCTGTCGAACACACTGTAGGCCTTGAGCACGTTGTACAACGATCGTTGGCCTGGGCCGTGGCGTTGGGCGTAGTACACGTGTCCGGGGAAGGTGCGGTTCAGGTCGCGCACAATGTCGAGCTCCGAGGCGCTGCTCTCGAAGAGCATCAGCCTCTCGTACACCCCGGGGTTGCGCAACAAGAGCTCCCTGCCCCCCGATACGAGGGGCCACACGATCCCCCTCAGCTCGTCCGGGACGCCCTTTCGGTTCCGCATGGTGAACCTTTGGTTGTTATGATGAAGGGAGAGAGAGAGAGAGAGAGAGGCAGGAGGAAAGACAAAGTCAGCGGCGGACCAAGGAGGGAGGGAATCCATCGGGCTCTATGCCTTGAGTGAAAGCATGTCATGAGGAGGTTTGTTCGATCGATCGACTCACTTCTTACGAAACCCAGGTTGGGATAGGGCGGCCTTCCACTGGTCATGCGTTGTCGCCCGCTCGAGCATCTTCCTCCACTTGCGGAGCTTCCGCGTCTCTTTCTCGTCCCGAGGCGGGTCGTCACCCGGCGGCACAAACCCAAGTGGGTCCGGAAGGGACGTCCCTGCCGCTCCGCCACTCATGGCCCTCGCCCTCGAACTCGGCCCAGCCTCCTCCATTGCCCCCCCCATCCCCATCCCTAAAGACCCCCCGCTCCGCTCTGTCAATATACACTGGGTTCGCCCCAGAATTTGGCGCGGATTCGGATTCGGTTCCCAAAGACCTCTCTGCACGGAGGGGGGCAGAGGCCCCACACCAAGGGATGGTGTCCAAGAGACACCCTGTGTACGCACAGCACGGCATAGGGAAAGAATAGGCAGAGAAAAGGCCAAAAAAAAACTTTGTACCAAGTTTACTTTGTAGTTTTAGGTTTTTTGGGTTTCGTTGGAGGAGGAGGTGAGGACCTCCTCCTCCTCCGCGTCGGCGCGTTCCACTCCTGGTGCAGCAGCCGCGCCAGCTCGGCGTCGTCCTTTGGCACCGACCCCGAGGCACCACCCACAGACGCCGCGGCGGCGCCGCCTCCGTCCTTCTCCTTTTCCTTCTCCTTTTCCTTCTCCTTCTCCTTTTCCTTCTCCCCCCGAGACGCCGCGCCCCCCGACCCCGAGGCGGAGCCCCCGGCACCACCCACAGACGCGGCGGCGCCGCCTCCGTCCTTCAGGGATCCCACGGGCGGGGCGGCGGCCCGCGTCGGCCGGGAGGGCGTCGACTGGCCCTCCGCCTTGCTGGACCCTGCCCCCAAACCGTCCTTCCGCTCCGCCGCCTCAGCCGCTCTGGGCTCCGAGTTCCTCCTCTGGGACCGGGTCTCCTTCCTGCTCGGGGTCTCCTCTTCCTTGCCGCTCCTCCCCGCGGCCGCCGCCTGCCCGCCGGAGGACTTGCCCTTCTTCGCGACGGCGCCGTCCCTTGTGGCCTTCCTGGCCCCCTCGTGGCCACCAGAGGAGGAGGACTTGTCCTTCTTTCGCGGGGCAGGGCTTTTGGGCCTAGATCCCTTGACCCCCGCCGCCGCCGCGGGCGCGCCGTCCTCCTTGGGGGGGTCGCCCTCCCTGGCACCTCCACCTCCAGCCTTGGCGCTGGCGTTGGCCTTCGCAACCCTCGCCTTCTCCGCCGGCCCGGCCTGCCCTGCATCCCTCTCCTGCTTGGGCGTGCCGGCCGACGCATCTCCCCCCTTGCCGCTGGGCGTGCCGGCCGCCGTTGCAGTCGTCGTCGCCGTCGTCGTCGTCTTGGACTTTTTCTTCTCCTCCTTGCTCTCCTTCCTTTTCCTCTCCTGTTCTAACCTCTTTTCCCTCTTCTCCTTCTCCTGCTGCTCCCTCCTGGCCTGGCTCTGCGACCTCTGCTGTTTCTTCTTCTGCTGCGCGAGTTGCTTTTGCCTGGCGGCCTCCGCCTCCCTGGCGGCATCCCTGGCCCGCCGCGACGCCCTCTGCTCGCCAACAAATGCAAAGCGCTTCGTCCCGAGCATCCTCGGCTCCAAGCCCGCGGCGGCCCAGATGGCGTCGCACATGCCCCTCGCCCGCCGCCTGGCGCTGACCACCGCGTCGCGGGGCATCCGGCTGAGCTCCTCCAAGTCAAGGCCAAAGTCCTGGGCCTGAGCGAGGGTCATCCCAAGGGACGAGGGGGGGGCGGTGGCGCCAGAGGCCGTGGCGGCGGCCTTGGGGCTCGCGTGCGTGGGAGATCCCTGACCGCCGCCGGACTTCCTCCTCCCGTTCTGCCTGGTGGGCGTCCCGCCGCCCCCGCCCGGGGCGCCACCCTCCTGCTTCTGCTGCCCAAGGCTCCCGTTGTTGTTGTTGTTGGTGGTGGTGGTGGTGGTGGTCGGGGCGAGGTGAAAGAGGGGGTCGAACTCTCTCTTCGGCTCGAACTGGTTCTTCCAGCACCACGACAACGAGCCGAGTCTCTTGGCGCGGGCCTCCTCCTCAGTGGGCACACCTGCCTCGTCGCACTCCAGCCTCACTTCCACGATGTCGTCCGTGGTGTTTGGTTTCAGGTCCTCCTCGAGTCGCAAAGCGTCTCGCACCTTGACCCTAAAGTCGACCCTCACCACCGGCCTCGTCGGTACTACGGGCCTCCTTACGTCCTCATCCGCCTCATGTTTCATTTTCTTTGTGGCCTCCTCCTTCAATACCTTTGCCTTGACCGTCACAATACCAGTAGTAGTACCAGTGGGCTCCACCTTGACCTTAGTCACGGGCTTGTCTTTACTAGACTTGTTGTTCTGGTGTTCCGCCCCAGTGTTGTTGTTTTTATTCGTTGGGTTTAGGCAGGGTGTTTGCTTGTGGTCCGCTGAGGCCACAGGAGGGTCCACCTCCATGTCCACGACCATAGCACTTGGAGCACAGCCGAGCACAACACTGACGCGCTTCGCCCCCGCCCGCCTCCTCCCGCCCGCCCTTTTCGGGAAACCTTTCGGGAAAAGTTGGTGTTCGAGAATCATGGGGCCGCGGGAAGGCCGATCTTGGTGTAGGAGAGATCTGGACCTCTACCCTGCAGGAGAACTTGCAGGGGGACACGACAGGAGTCGAGGTAGGTGTGTAGTGGCCCGAGAAGGAAAGAGAGAGAGAGAGTGAGAGAGTGAGAGAGACCCTCGACGGGCTGGTGTGTACTCGCGTGTGGACTCGCGTTGGAGTCGGTTTGCAACAGGCTTGAACGACGAGGCAGGGGAACCAAAAGGAGCGGGGTCTTGACGCACCTTGGTGCCGCGTGAGGGAGGGAGGGAGGGAGGGAGGCCTCGATTGATGAAGACGGCGGGAAAGGAGGAGTGGCCCAAGGCACAGGTGGGTTCCGAGGTGGGCGAGGAGGCCAACGCCACGGAAGAGCAAGAGAAAAGGAACCGAAGGATGCTTTCCTTCGGGAACCGGATTTTCGGCTCCAACTCCTGCAGGACGAAGGCAGGGCTGGGATCCCCTGGGTTCGTGCGAAAGCTGCACGACAGGAACAGGGTGTGACGAGGTAGAGCGCCTCCTCCTTGGCGCGAGGAGGAGAAGCGGGACGGGCGCGCGTTGCGTTGAGGTTGGGGTGTTGGACCCGGCAGACTGCGGCGGAGATTGCCACAGGGAAAGGGCCGCGGGTCTTGCTCTGTCTCTCTCTCCGTCTCTCGCCTCGATCGCTCGCGCGCGCGTGTGTAAAACAGCACGAAAGCACGTCCACGTTGTTTTCGGTCTTGTAACAGAAGGTTGTGACTGTGGCGACCGCGGGCCCACGATGTTTTGAGGGGGGGAAAGGGAGAGGGAGAGGAAGAAGAAGAAGAAAAAAAAATGAAAGGATGCTAGGAGTGGGATTCGAACCCACGCGCAGTAGTCTGCAGGCGATCTTAAGTCGCACCCCTTGGACCAGCTCGGGCATCCTAGCTCTCTTCTTCTCCCCGACACATGCGACCACGAGTGGGAATCGAACCTCCTCCCCCCGGCGCAAAAATAAGACAAAGGACCAAAATCCTTCGCCCATATCGGTATTTTCTGCTGTATATATAGAGCTGTGCACACATGGACACACACCCATACAATACCCATGGGTAGATGAAAAAGAGCTCCACACGAAGAAGACGAACGAGGCGAGGCGAGGCGAGGCGCGCTCCCCAGTCCTTGGATGCGTCACGATGGCGATCATGGGAACCCGATCGCGGCGGCGAGGCACAAGGCTTCATTCCGCGGACGCCGAGCCCACCACCTCACGCCTGGGTGTGGGTCCTGAGAAGAAGCCTATTAAGAAGAAGAAAGGGAAAGGGACGACTGTCTCCTCCTGTGTTCACGAGGTTGATTCAAAGCGGTGTTTTGTCACCGTGGGCACCACCAAGTTCGAAGACCTTGTGAAGGGGATGGACACCGAGGTGGTCCTCGAGGCGCTGGTGAGTGCGGGGTACACAAACCTCGTGCTGCAGATCGGGAGGGGACAATACGAACCAACGGGTGTGCTCAAACCAAAGACAACAACAAAAAAGAACAAGGGGAGACGGAAGAAAGACACGAAGTCAAAGACCAGGGCGGGGCTTCAAGTGGAGTACTTTGGCCTGGCTCCGACCTTAGCGCCCCTTCTGGGAGAGGCCGACCTCGTGATCTCTCACGCAGGCGCCGGATCGCTCTTCGAGGCCCTCAACGCCCAGCGCAGGGTGATCGCGGTCCCCAACCCAACCTTGATGGGAAACCACCAGGAGGAACTCGCCTCTCACCTTGCGGGGTCTGGGTACCTTCTGCACGCAACGGTGGACCCCGACTCGATCGCGAGGGCGGTGTTAGAGTCCGAGACGAAGAGGCTGGCCAAGTACGAGCCGGGGGACGCCTCGGGAATCGTGGGAAAGATCGACGCCGTGGTGGGGTTCGCAAAGTGACCACACCTGCACCAACGCGGTGGGTGGGTGGGTGACGCGAACTCTAATGACAAATAAATAAAATGGCGGGGGCTTCGGTCTGACCTCCTACCTCCTGTCCAGCCTGTTCTTTTTCCGGCCCTCCCTCTGCTCCGCGCTGAAGACGCTCTTGCTGAGGTCCGCGGGAACCAGGGCAAGGCCACCCAGTGCGGACCCCCTGGCCGCCAGCTCAACCCCGCACTCCCCGTACACGGCACCGCGCCTGCCGATGTAGGAGCCGAGCGCGGCCTCCCACGCGGCAGCCGAGGCAGCGGGACCGTCACCCTCGCCCCCCACGCCCTCGCCCTCGCCTTCCCTGTACCATCCGAGCTCTTGCCCCCTCGACCCCAGCGCGGCGGTGTCCACCTCGCAGCCGACGACCAAGAGCCTCCCGCCGCCCGAGCGGGCCGCCGAGGTCGGCGCGAAGGCCGGTGTGGGCGGCCGCATCGTCCTCCTCTCGTCTCCGCCGCCCAGGAGGCCCGAGGGCGCGGCTCCCACCAGGGAGATCGTCCTATCCGCTCCCACGGCCACCAGCGTTGCTTCCGCCTTGCCATCCCCCTCCCCCTCGTGCTCCTCCAACGCCGTCATGGAGACCAAAGCGCCGGTCTCGAGGCCGACGCTCTCGCCGACCTGCCCGCCGTCGCGGGGGTCGAAGAGCCTGAGTTGCCCATCCCCGGAGCAGGTGGCCAGCCTGAGCTCTCGTCCCGCAAAAAGAAAGCGCAACCCAGAGACGTACGTCCGGTGGCCTAAGCAATACGACTGGATCTCCCGGCCTCCTCGCTCGGTCTGGCCGAGGCACGTCACCCTGACCTTCCCGTCCCTGTCCCCCGTGGCGATATACGTGCCGCAACCAGAACACCCAACCGCCGTGACGGTGCTGCAAAAGTGCCCGAAGATTCGGTCGCACGACGCCTCACCTGACTCGCGTGACTCCGCGTCACGGACGACCTCGGCCCGCCAAACGTCTCCGAACTTGTCGGCCACGACCACCGCCTTGGAGTCCGGGGTGAAGCACACCGCGCTCGCCCTCTTTTGCAGTGGGCAGGACCACAGAAGACCCCATGATGAGGAGGATGACGATGTTGATGTCGTTGTTGTTGTTGTTGTTGTTGGTTGTGTAGGAGACTCAACTGCACCACCAGAACCACTCCACAGCCTAAGCACCTTGTCGTCCCCGCTGGTGGCGACGTATCTACCGCAGGGGCTCACCTCGCAGCAACGAACCGATAAGGAGTGCGCGTCCTCCAGGACGACAGGCTTCTGTTCGTCTTCGTGTTCGTGCTCGTGCTCGTCCTTCTTCTTCGTGACGACGCGGAGCTCCCTCCACTCTTCTTCCTTTCCAGGGCCTCGGGAGGACACGAAGCACCGGGTGCCTGCCACGGCGCACACCGTGCCGCCCCCGCTCGCGACGCGACAGTTCACCTGGATTTCCACTGGCTTGGCATCCTTCCCGCCCTGGTTTTGGTCCAGGCCCATGGCCTTCCTCTTCGCCGCGCGCTTTGGCATTCTCCCTAAGCTCTGCTCTACTCCTGGTCGCTCCCGGCCGCCACCTCCTTTACGAAAAGAGATCTCCGCCCCCCGCCATTGCATTCCATTGGAATGAACAGATGAAACGCCAGACAGAGAGCGAGGGGGAGGCACAGGGGCCAGCCAGCATGGCGGTTTAGCCTGTTATACGAATCGAATAGTAAATCTTTTGTTACAAACACAACACAACACAACACTCTCGAGGGCGGGGCCTCGCGTGAATTGCGGTCACGCGCCCTCTTATTCCTTACTTGCTCAGGAGCAGCGACGTCAGGTCTCTTGGCGCCACGTCTTCCTCCTCCTCCCGCCTCTGCACCAGCAGCTGTCTCATGGTCAGGCGCAGACCACTCCTCCCACCGCACTCCGAGTAGCTCAGCAACCGGGCGATCCTCGCGCCCTCCGCCCTCAGCTGCCGCAGCCTCGCCGGGGTCACCTCCAACGCGATCTTGTCCAGAGCTGCGCGAAGCTGTCTGGCGTCGGAGCTGGGCTTGATGAAGAGCACGGCCTTGATGTAGTCCACCCCGGGGGTCGTGGCGAAGGGCAGCGGGCGCATGAGCGGCGTCACGACCGGGATGCACCCCGAGCTCAGCGCGTCGAAGAGCCTCCTGTCCGAAAGGGAGTCCCCGTGCGGGACCAGGCACATCTGGCACGACCTGTACTGCATCGAGGCGGAGTTCTTGTTGTTCCTCAGGTGGTGCTGCAGGTTAGTCCTGTCCCTCCTGCACCCGGCCACCACGGAGCTGTCGTTTCTCTCCCCCAGGACCTCGCTCAGGACCCTCCTCTCGTTATTGATCTGGGTGCCGGAAAAGCAGAACCGGTGCGGCCGCCCCTCCGCGGAGGTGGCATCCTCCAAGGGCCAGGCCACCAGCGGGGGCTGCGGCACCACCACATGCCTCCGCAGCCACCGCCAGTTGTCCTTGCGCCTGGCCTCCTCGGCCTGCAGGTTGGTGACCTCGGGGCTCAGGATGGTGAAGGGATAGTTTCTGAGCACCGCTCTAATGGGCAGGGCGAAACCGGTCCTCTTGGTCCAGTGCCTCTCCGAGTAGATGAAGGCGTCCCGCAGCCTGGAGGAGATGGGCGAGGTCTTGCCAACCTCCTCCCACAGCAGGTCGAAGGGGGAGACCTTGGCGATCCTCCTGCCGGGGATCTTGGCGGTGAAGTGGTCGGATCCCTCGCGATCGCGATCGCGCCTCAGCGCGGAAACGTCAAAGTCTCCGTCGCTGAAGCACTGCGCCAGGAAGGAGACGTAGATCCTGTCCGCCTCATCCACCGTGCCAACCAAGTTCCCCGTCTCGTTCGCCAGGACGACCTCCCTGAAGAACTGCTCCTCACACCGGCTGCCCTTCGGCACGTACCGGTTCACGGCGAGCTCAAAGACAAAGACCTTGGGCAGGCCCCCTGCGTCACCGGCACGCCCCGCGGCGCCGATTTCTGGATCTAGCGGCCCGCGCAACCCCCCCGCCGCGCACTTGTCCCCGCTCGCCCCCTCGACGTGGTTCCAGCTCTGACCCTCCCCCTGGACCTCCCTATCACCGTCCACCGAGGCGACTGCACTCATCCCGACGGACTGGCACGTGTCGAACGCCTCGACGAACTTATAGTACGTTGGCCTAATAAACCCGCCGTACGCCAGGTCGTTCAGGTCCCTCACCGCGAAGGTGATGTCCGCGTAGTACCTCGGGAGGTGAAAGAACGCGACGTAGGCCAGGACGCAGCAGAAGAGGAAGCCGAGCGTGGAAGCCAAGGCCAAGCCAGGGCCGCCGCGCTGAGCCTGGCGCTGGGGTCTACCGGAGGAGACCCTCCTGGCGTGTTTCGAGCCGGAGGGAAAGGAGAACCTCCTGTGCTGCTGTGACGAGCCGCGGCTCGTGCTGGTGGGCAGGAGTGACGTCTTCGACTTCATGGCCACTGACGTACCCTTCCTTCGTAGGACTCTACACCCACTCGATCACCTCAGCTCCTCTCCGCCCTTCTCCGCTCCCGACCGATGGACCCACAGACCTTCCGTCCTCGCCTCGTTCTCGCCATCATGAACCCCTCCCTCACTCACTCACTCACTTACAGGTCTGATCCCTGCCCTGGATCCCCCCGTGATCGCCCTGTGCAGTGCGCGCGCGCTGCCCTGCTGCTCGTGTTCGTATTCGTCTGGTTGGCCTCTCCGAGAGATGATGATCGATCGATCGAGAAGGAAAAATCGTACACACCAACTTTCCAAATTTTTTTTTTTGGGGGTGGAGGGGCTCGGCCGCCGATCGTCGAGGGGGGGAAGAAACAGGCTGCAGACAAAACCAGCACCAGTGGGGGCGGCAGACCCTGAGGCTTTAGGGCGCGCGAACACACACACACATACATACACACATAAGACCGAAGGCGAGCTAGACCTGAAGAAGACGAGCGAGTATGGCGGCAAGGACGCGTGGAGCGTTGGAAAAGAAGGGCGGCGGGGTTGAGGAAGAAAACAACGAAGAAGCGGAAGTGGTCAGGTTCGCACCCCTGAAGTCCACCTCCACATCCATGGACATGATGGGGCAAGAAGGAAGCGAGGCCCCGATGACGACGACGACGACGACGACGACGACGACGAGCGAGGGAAACAACAAGAAGAAGATCGAGTACAGGAAGGTCACCGTGCCACAGCACCGGTTTACACCACTAAAAGAAAAGTGGTTGGAGCTTTACGGACCCGTGACGGAACAGATGCGTTGTGACATGCGGATGAACTTGAAGACCCGCAAGGTGGAGCTCAGGACGACGGACAAGACGGAGGACTCGAGCGCATTGCAGAAGTGCGCTGACTTTGTTCAGGCCTTCGTATTGGGTTTTGATACGCAGGACGCCATCGCACTACTTAGGCTGGACGACTTGTACGTAGAGTGTTTCGAGGTGAAGGACGTGAAGACTCTGAAGGGGGAGCACCTGTCCAGGTGTATCGGCCGCATCGCTGGCAAGGGCGGGAAGACGCGCTTTACGATCGAGAACGCCACGAGGACGAGGATCGTGGTCGCGGACACACACATCAGGATCTTGGGCAGCTTTCAGAACATCAAGGTCGCGAGGGATGCCATCTGCGGCCTCATTCTGGGTTCCCCGCCGGGAAAGGTGTATTCGCGCATGAGGGGAATCTGCGCCAGGATGAACGACAAGTTCTAACCACAACTAACGGCGAGCAGGAGGACGACGGGGACCCCGCGCTGAGAAATTGTACTACATTTCCTTTCGCCCTCTGCGAAGAAGAAAACATATAACAAAAAGCCTCTCCTCCGGTCAGCGCAGCCCGAGCAGCTGCCTCACTAGCGCCACGTTCTCGTCCTTATCCCCCGGATACTGCTTCATCAGCGTCTCGGCCTCCTCGCCTCGCAGCCTGCCGGCCAGCGACCGGGCCACCACCTCCGCCTCCGGCGCATCCGCCATCCCCGGAAGCGGGAACAGGGTCAGCACGTTGTCCACGGCGATGAGCGTCCTCATCAACTCCAGGTCCTCCGCGGTCCTGAGGTGCACGAAGGCCTGAAGCAGGAGCGCGCGCAGCCTCGCGGCGGTCTCCCCAGAGGCGATGGTGAGCACCCTGTCGCTTGGTACGCCGAGCGCGACACAAAGGCCGTTCAGAAAGTCTGTTGAGGGGTCCGCGGCCAAACCCACCGAGGTCCTCCCCTCCTCCGCCGCGTCCAGGCAGCCCTCCACCGCCGTCCTGACCATGGAATCTCTCGAAGACCTCGTCTTCGCGCTCACCTCGAGCGAGTTCTGCTGGCACAGCAGCTTCAGCTGGACCAGGTCCTCAAGAGACACGTCCCTTTGGTATGCCGTCTTTGCGCCCTCCAGCAGCATCAGCAGGTGCCTTGCTTGGGGCAGGGCCTCGGCATTGGGGGTGCCCTTGAACCGGTCGTAGCGCCACCATTCTGGGCGCTTGGGCTCCGCGGGAGAGGGTGGTGGCTGGGGCGAGGAGACGGACCCAGCAGAGATGGCGGAGGCGGTCCTCGAGGTAGCGGCCGAGGACGGTAGGTCGTAGGCCTCCGCGTCGGCGGGAACGAAGACCATCTTGCCGCCGAGGGACCTGTCCTTGACCCAAGTGCCGCGGCCGCGCGACCCAGCCCTGCCGCCCCCACCGCCGCCGAGAAGGCGCGCCGCGAGAACGACGGCGCCCAGTGTGCACGCGATCGCGATCTCCACGGAACGCGACCCGAGCTTCGCCCTGGCCATCTCAGAGGAGGGGGAGAAGACACCGGGGCGGTCGGCTGAGAGGGTGAACCCCGAGGTGCGACGACCGTTGCGGCCTCCTCCCAGGACGGCGTCCTTGAGTCCGCGGGCCCCGCCAACCACGTCACGGGTGGCACCCCGAACCTGTTTCGCCCCCTCCCGCACGGCACGGCCGATCCCAAACTCTTGTTTACTCTGCCTCTGTCTCTCCCTCTCCCTCTCCCTCCTGGACTTGGTGCGGTTGGACCGCAGCTTCCGTTTGCCTGTGGACTTTTTTCCATGCCTCTCCACTTGCCTTTGCTTCGTTCGCGAGGCCCGGCAAGGGAGGCAGGGAAACCGGCGTGAGGTCTGTCCAACCCGCATATCGGACCTGCTTGTGCAAGAGAACGACGACGAGGACGCCATTGCGCTCCAATCGCCTCGAAGGCGCTTGGGCTCCTGCTCTCGTGGACACACCACCTCTGAAAAAAAAACAGGTGCACCATATCCGTTCAAAGATGAAGAGCCAGGATCATCGGAACCGGAAATCGAGATGCATTACACCGAAATCGGTATATAATTCAGCACATGCCCCTTATCGGAGAATCACGCAGGAGAAAAACCTGTTCTTCGGGAGGACATTGAGGAACGCATTGTTTCTTTCGAATTCTCTGCTGTATCTGCAGCTGTATCGACGTTATCGTTTGAAGCACCGGGGCCAGTGAAGTCCTCGGTGTATTCATCAACCCCTGAACCAACACTTTTTTTTTTCCCTCTCTTTCTCTTTCTCTCTCTCTCTCCATCTTTCAAAGACTGACGATGGGGACCAGCATGCGCGAGAACGTTGGACGGGGGGGCACTCGTAGAAGTTGGAGAGCTGCTGCAACGACAAATACTACTCAGGAGGCGGAGGAGGATGTACTACAACGTAAAAAAGAAAAATGAAAGCGAGCGATCAACCCCCTATCCGAACCATGTGCCTGTTCGGCGCTCTGCTCAGCTCGAACATCCCGGCGTGCCTGGCCTTCTTTCCCCTCACAGCCCCCGCGATCAGGTGGGCGATCTCCCCGTCCGAGTACCCTCTCCTCACCGGCCCCAGCAAGTCCATTTCGTCGTTCCCGAACAGGCAGACCTTGAAGTTGCCGTCCGCCATGAGCCTTATCCTGTTGCAAGAGTCGCAAAAGTGCTCGGTCATCGAGGTGACAAAGCTAACCTCCCCGGCGAAGCCCTCGGGCCTGAAATCCTTGGCCACCTCGCCCCTCCCCCGGGTGGTGGGTGCCATCGGCCCGACTGCCTCCTCGATCCTAGCCCTCGTCTCCGCGTAGGGCTCCATCTTCTCCCTGCTCCACACATTCCCGTCAAACGGCATCCACTCGATGAACCTTCCAGAGAGAGAGAGAGAGAGAGAGAGAGAGAGAGGCAAAGAATGTCAGCCGCGGCGGTGGTGATCGAGATCGGGAGGCGAGTTTGCCCATCCGTCCTCCTCCAATTCTTCCGTCCGCACGCACACTGTGTGTGTGTGTCGAGGCTCACCTGACGTTGAGTGGCCTGTCCCTTGCGAGCTCCACAAAGTCCAGGACCTCGTCCTCGTTCTCCCCCTTCATCACCACGACGTTCAGCTTCACCTTTTGGAACCCCAACCCCAGTGCGTCGTCCACGGCCGCGAGCACCTTCCTCAGGCCCTTGCCTGACCTCCTGGTCATCCTCTCAAACCTCTCTTCCCTGAGGGTGTCCAGGGACACGTTCAGGTGCGTCAGGCCCGCCCCTCTGAGGTCGCGCAAATGCCTGCCGAGCACGATGCCGTTCGAGGTCATGCCGACCTGGTCGACCCCCTCGAGCGCGCTCAGCCCCCCCACGATCTCCACAAGGTCTCTCCTCAGCGTTGGCTCCCCCCCCGTCAGCCTGATCTTGTTGACCCCCATCGAGACGAACAAGGAGGCCAGTCTGGAGGTCTCCGACGCAGTCATCAGCCCCGAGCTGGGAGTTAGGGGTACCCCCTCGGCGGGCATGCAGTACCGGCATCTCAGGTTGCACCGCTCCGTGAGCGAGATCCGCAGGTAGGTGTGCCGCCTCGAGAAGAGGTCCGTGAGAGACTCTTCGTTTACGGGAGCGGTGGGCCGGGGCTCCGGAGGGAGAGAGGGAGAGAGGATCATCCCGGCCTCCTCCATCTCCCGCAGGCGTTCCGCGCGCCGACGGCCATCATCATCCCCCTCCCCTCCCGAGAAGGACGCCTCGTCCGCCTGCCCGCAGCTGCTGTGGGCTCTCGCGCCCCACGCGGTCCCGTCTCGGGCGAGCCACCTCCGCAGCAGTCCCGTCGCCCCCCACCCGCATCGCAGTCCTGCGCTCATCGTCCTCCCTCACCCCTCCCCAATTGGGTTACCACCCCCACCCCCACCACAGCCTGCCTTCCTGCTCTGCCTCTCTTGTATGCAGGCTTTTCTCTCCCTTCGAGTCGAGGTGGGTGGTGTACGTCTTGTCCTCAACTCAGTGGTTTGGTGAATCGGAACACAGTCAGTACACTTCACTCACTGCGTTCCTAGTAGTTTCCCGTATTCTCGTTTCGCCTCGCCTCCTTCAATCCTGCACCCCGCCTCTTCGCCGCTCCAAACGTCCAATGTTGCAGGCTCCTCTTTCTTTCGGGCTGATCTGATTCAGCAGCAGATCCAGAAGATTGATTATTTGGTGAGAGACATTACTCTTCCTAATTTTCCTGCCAGAATCTTCAGAAAAAAAAAAAAAAAAAAGGGGGGCCTCCTGGGGTTTTTAAAGCCGACCAAGGCCCCCCCCAGAAGGCCCGTACGTCTGGTGTGGGGCTGCTGTAGGGGGTGTGTGGGTGGGTGTAGGTATGCCTGGGTATGGCGTGGGTTGGC
>Ga0160423_10001278_pt1 | contig 21083 bp, 30 predicted proteins | sample CRUFie14St8metaG_FD_108191 | JGI IMG/M metagenome (GOLD analysis project Ga0160423, IMG submission 108191) | Marine microbial communities from the Costa Rica Dome - CRUD Field 142mm St8 metaG | ecosystem: Environmental > Aquatic > Marine > Oceanic > Photic zone | place: Costa Rica: the Eastern... | reverse complement strand
TGTATAATCGGGTATGCAAAGTTGGATATAAAGTCTCCTGGGCGGGTAACAGGGCTCCAGTAATTGTTTTTTATGTTTTGTTGATATAGAGTATAGTTTCTATTTCTAATCACAGAAGTGGGGCTTAGCTTGTCTACTTGAGACAGTCCTACAAAGGCTTGTAAATCCGTCGATCTTACGTTGAATCCTGAGTAATAGAATGTGTATAGAGAATCAAATTCTGAAACTTTCCACTCTTTCTTCAATTTCTCTCTTGTTTTCTCTGATAAGTCCCTTGCCCAGCCGTGACTTCTTACTGCTTTCAACATCTCATACATTTCAAAGTCATCTGTACAAACGAACCCTCCTTCTATAGTCGAGATATGGTGGCCAAAATATGTTGAAAAACTAGACATAAGACCAAAAGTTCCTAGCCCTTGGCCCTGGTGTTTTGATGCCATTGACTCGCAAGCATCTTCCAAAAGTATGACGTCATGTTCGTCGCACATCTTTACCAACTCGGTCATATCTGGGACTAAGCCAAGCACAGAAACCAAAATAAGTGCCTTGGGTTTAAGAGATTTAAATATACCCTCTAAATCGTCTAAGTCAGCCGAAAGATCTTCGAGGTTCACATCACAAATAATTGGACTCAACCCAAGTTGTATTACTGGTGCTAGGTCAGTTGCCCAAGCTAACCCAGGGACAACCACAAAGTCACCCTGTGAAAGTTTTCCAGATTCTAACAATGCTTGCAACATCAGTAAGTTTGCAGAAGATCCAGAGTTGCAAAATACAGAATATTTTGTACCAGATTCTTTCGCCCATTTAGATTCTAGTTGTTCAGTGACTGGCCCTTTTGTTAGTCTTGGGTACGTCTGTAACCATTGAACTAACCTATCTATATCTTTGTTATCAATTGTGTCTTCAACTAATTTTATCATATAGTTTGTAATAACCTCCTGCTTCCCATTTTGCTTTAGTATACACTGATCCTGAATTAAATTTCACAGGATTCATACCTTTTGCAGGAGTGCAGGATATTGGCAGAACTCTAAAGTCGAAACTTATCCTTGTTTTTGAAGTTTGATTGGTCTTGTTTCCGTGTCTACACATGTTTCCGTTAAATTTTAGCAACTGTCCAAAATTTGTATTCATAGGCCTGTAATCGCCTTTCATTCTTTCCGACTCTGCCCAGACGGCATTAGTGCCCCACATGTCTGTCAATGGCATTATAAAATTTATTTCCCCAATAGGATGATTATAATTTTCATCAGTATCACAGTGGTACTCACTAACAGCCATCATGTCGGGTAGGTGAATTCTAAAAGATGGTGTCTTTTGATACAAAAAAGATTCTCCTATGATCTGGGGCACGTTTTCAAAAATAAATTTTTCGTATTCATCTAGAAAATCAACCCATGGTGAATTCATTTTCTTGTAAAATATCTTGTGAAAACTCATGTCAACATCGTTTGAAAGGGTATGGTTTTTGTAAAAATCTCCACCTGGCATGAGATCTGGTCTCAAGTTATGGATTTCTTGTAGATCGTCAACGTTGAAAAGATCCATTATTTGACTTTGTATTTTATACAAGCCAGGATTGTAGTCATATATCTTCTTATTAAGCGTGATATTAGTCAACATACTTTAAATATTATCGAATATAGCAAATCTTGTAATATTAAACTTTTCTTGCATAACTAATTCTTGATGCCATGGCATAAAAAGTCCCTACAGAATTAAATATTTGTGCAGAATTTGCCAAAATAAAAAAATCCACCATCGCATCAAGAACTGATTCTCTAGACCTGGTTATATTATAAAGCCTTTTTCCATACTTATCATTTCTTTCCTTTAGCCACCATTCAGGTGGACTAGTACCATCTCTTGATATTCTGCTTTCAAGAATATTGTCAATTTTTGGGCTATAAGGTATAAAATTAGGACCAGGTTCAAAAATACCTACTATAGGTTTTGGAAAATTATTAGGATCTTTGTTTCTTTTTACCATGTTATTTGGGAATTGTAAAAATAGATTTTCCTCCACCAAGGGATCATCCGAACAAACGAAGAACTTCATATCAGGGCGTGCTTTTAATATGTTAGATATTTGGTCTTTGTAGTAATTATCTGAAGGTCCGTGGCCTAATTTGTCTGTCCTCCTGATATGAACACCAATAAATTTATCAGTCTCCAGTCCATTATCAGACATAAAATCACTAACAATTTTTGACACTATTTTTGAGGGGCCGGGCATGTTATTTTTTATGATTTGTATTGCAGCTTGATTTCCCATAGCAGGAAATATGTCTGACTCTTTTATTACTGCGTTCATGTTCCCTTCCATTAAGTGCACCATGCACGGAATGTTTGTTGGTATTATCGTTGTAAAGTCTTCTTTTGAATAGCCATTTGGAAATATGTTTCCAGAGTGCCAAATCGAAGGTGGATATGGCCTGTCCATTTCCTCCAGCACTTCGAATTCATCTGTTTTGTCAAAAAAATCACTATATCGACCGGTGAATGACCACTGGTTTCTCCATGCAAAATACATTTTTGAATAATTGTATTTTTCTTTAAAGTAAAAGCCGTTAACCATATTTTGGAGCCTGTTCCCCGCACCACCCCCACAATCAACAATTAATATCTTACTCATTTTTATCCTTTTTAAATTTTGTACAAATTGCACGTATCTACAACTGGCTTATTCCAAGTCCATGCATTTAGTGATTCATATTTTAATTGACAAAAGTTTAATAAAATTTTATCTAATTTACAATCTTTTTTCATTAAACTGTGATAATACATGCTCTCTATTCTATCAGATTTCCTTGTTACGTGAGACCAATTCGAGTTTTGTCTGATATCCGTAATTAACAGTGGTTTGTCTATATTTTTGATAATTAAATCAAACAAAAGCAAGTGATCAATGTGGCCGTATTCTCCATATGGATTGTGTGTGAAGATAGCATCACAGTCGCCTGACATTCTATTTATATGCTCTACAAAGTCTGTGCACATATTTCTCCAATGACCAGCGACCATACCATCAGCTTCAGGAGCATTTCCAGGAATAGGTCGTGTTGGCTGTCTGTAAAATTCTGAATTATAGTCCAAACAAATAGTCTCTTCACTTCCCACAAAGGAACCTATTTCGTAGAGTGCCTGTTTTCTATTTTTGCACCATGCTCTTTCTGGATTATTAAAATCTGACGAACATATCAGTATTTTTTTATCTATGTTGTTATCTTGCAATATGGGCCATCCGAAAATAATTTCATCGTCTGGATGTGCCATTACCATTAAAACTTTTTTCATATTAATAGTTTCTCGCTGTCACCACTGTGTGGGACCACTCTCCTAGTGTTACTTTTTCATAATCAATCTTCATTTTTGACATTAATGTATTTTGTAAAAATTCTTTTATCTGTTCTTTTGTAAAATTCTGCTCATGAACAGTAAACATGCACACTCCATCTTTTGATAGAATTCTAGCCATATTATTAAATAAATGCCTTGTTGCTATAATTCCTTCAGGGTATCCATATTCAGCAATGGCACCGATCGAGTACACGAAGTCATAATAATTTTGAGTTGCATTCCGGCAATAATCGTCTGCGGTATTACAAAACAACTTTATATCTGCTGTTCTCCACCAGTCTTTTGCTGAAATTCTGGTTGGATTTTTTGCTTTTTCCAGCATATGTAGTGAAAAATCGACTCCGTGAAGCTCTTTCACTTTACTTAATCTGTGAAAATGTCTCCCTGTACCGCAAGCAATATCCAAAACATTTATGTCTTTTTTGAAGTTTTCACATATATTTGTAATCATCTCGCCAAATCTAATTGCATAATCATCATAAGGCTTATCATCGTATTGCCTGTATCCTTGGGCTTTCGATTCTGTGAGGTAAATGCTATTTAAATTTTTTTGTTTATGATCTTTTGTGATATCTTGATCTATTATTTTAATTACTGTTTTCATTTTTTACTCTTTTATTATTAAATTTTTAGTCGCTATAAAGAGATGATATAACCTTTTCTGAATAATATTCAGCTACCTCTTTATGGCCGACGTGTAGCATAATTTCGTCACCAATACCGCAATGAGACTTGCAAACACACCACTGATACGGTAGTAAGTATGGATTAATACCTGTTTCCCATTGGGCGCGCCACATTGCTAATGGGCCTCTGACCGGGTTATTTTCCATCTGGTTGCAATATTCTCTTAAAAGCGTTCTAGACCTAGAGTTACTAGTATCAAAGCTTATGGGGCTCATATTGTTTGCGAAACCGTTACCATTGGAATTGTCATATTGTCTAGTTATATTTCCATCTGCTCCAATATTACCATCAATGCTAACTAGGAGTCTAGGGTTGGCCGGCAAACAAACTCCAAATTTTTTTGTTAAAGAAAGTATAGACAATGCTTCTTTACTTAGCACAAACATATCAGAATCTAAAGAAATTGCAATGTCCCCATCGCTCTCTAGTAGCGCTAAAACTTTATAATAATCGTTACAACGCCAGCCAAAACGAGGATGTTTTGAGTTATATATTGGATCTTTTTTGACATATTTTATATTATTTGAATCTTGATGATCTTGATCAGTATACACAGTAACCGAAACTTGAATATCTTCTCCTTTAAATACACGAAGGAAACTATCCAAACTAGGATTTAGCCTATCTTTATTTGATAGTTTATTACCCCCAGCATTGTTTCTTTTTACGCCAAACTCGGCCATTACTAAATTAACTTTAGTTTTCACGCTAAATACCTTTGGGTGTAATATCTAGCTCTTGGCTGTCTTGTTCTCTCTTCGACTGTCATATATCCAGCATCTGATTTTAAGTGATATATTACTGCATCTTTTGGTGGGAATATTTCTATGTTTGAAATAACTGGCTCTAAAAGTTCAGAAAGTTCTAATTGGTCTTTAAATTCACTATAAGTAGAACTTAGTGAGGGAGACTCTTTAGCTAAATATTCTCCTGTTAAAGGGTGCTTATCTGGTGCTATTTCTATTTTTTTAATCCAAGAATCAAGAAACTTCATTGTTTCTTCTGTTTTTTTATTGATGCTAAAGAAGCTTCCTATATGGGAGGATGTACTGACATGTCCTTTTGCTCTGCCTCTAGAACTCCTTTTACACAGAACCATATCACTTTTCAAATCTAATAACTGAAAAAATTCTTTAATAAATATACTATCTGCATCCACCATTACTGTTGGCAAAAAATCTTTTTGATTTTCAACGCAGTGTTTTAGTAATTTTGCTTTTGAGTAAACATTTTTTTGCCATGTTTCTCCATGAACACTAGTATCAGAATCTGTTTGTATCCCAGAAGAAACTATCTTGACCTTATCAAAAACTGAATATTTTTGTATAGTTTTCTCTGACAGACCTGTATCATACACAAATATATTTTCTATTCTTTTTAAGTCTATGTTGTCTATAATTGAACTTAAAAATATTAAACCAAACCTTTCATACCCTTCATTTAAAACTGTAAAAATATTATACTTCACCTTTTATTTTCCTTGTTATATATTCTAACGTTGTATTCTTAATGTTTCTAATTTCTTCTATAAGTTCTTCACCGTTTAACTTGAACCACTCCTCATATGCTATTCCTAAAGTTCTAGGATTAGAATACAGTTTACAATTCAACATCTTAGCTTCCACAGCAACTCTTGGTGTTGGCTCTGGATGGCCAGGCAATACAACTAGGCTATCGTACTCTGACAATATTTGTAGAAAGTGCCTGTAATCTTTTGATGATATTAATTCATAATCTAAATTAGATCTTTCGCAAAACTCTACACATTCTGTTTTTCTTTTTATTGGGTTGTTTGTGTCAACAATTGCTGTTTTTCCATTTTTCTCTGCTCCTTGAGCCAACATTTTTATATAATCTAAATCATCATCTGTCCACAGGCTACATGTTGTATTGTGAATATTATCAATATTTAAGTTCTTTTCAAATATATTTTTATGTAATTGGCTCAAGCAAATTACTTGTTTAGCACTTTTAAAAAAATTAATATTTATTAATTCTTCTTGTGGGACAAGAAAATCTGTATAATTAATAGGATTTCTAATTTTATGAAATTTATAATCATGCTCGTATATAAAATATTTGCAATTTTTCTGCAAATACGCTAACGCTCTGAAATGTAAATTTGCAAAATTACTGATTAAAAAAGTGCAATCTTTATTTTTTTCTAAATAATGTAACATAAATTTTAATTCATATTTATTTGAGTGTATTTTTGCCTTTACTAAACCTAATCCGTCTAGGTGGTCAAAAAGCACACTGTCATTTAGTTCTGCTCCACCGCAAGGAACATTAGACTTTTCATAGTCTTCTTTGAAAAAATCAGATATTATTATTAAATTTTTCATATTATAATAGTTCTATCTCCGAGTTTGTTTTTATCCACTGCTTATGTTCACCATTAGATACTCTTGTATGAACTGAAGGGCCAAGGATGACCTCTCTATATTGTTTTAGTATCTTTTCTTCTGTAAAGTTTTCCAAAATGTGCTTCTGCAAAGTTGCTGCCCATTTTTTATACATTCCGTGATTTTTATACATATTTCTTATTTGCTTTTTATATGATTTTTCTATAGGATACGCCCATTTTGAACCTTTTGGTATTACATCTTTCCACAATACTTGCTCTGGAACTTCGGATAATTCAAAGTCTACTCTTGCAAATAACTTTTTTTGTTTTACTTTATTTCCCTCTTTAAATGGTGCGGAAAGAAAATCTAAATGTCCGGACCAATCTGTAGCTACAACTGGCAAACCACTATATGCTGCTTCAAAAATCGGTAGACCAAAACCTTCTCCATGTGCAATGTTTACATACGCATGTACATCTTCTCTAAGATATAATGAGTGAATTTCAGATTCTAATAAATCTCCGTGAAGCAAATAAATTTTACATTTTTTATTTGGAAACTTTTTTATGATTTTATTAAAATGTTCTCTGGTTCTCATCTTATCGATTGTGGACCCTGAAGTGAAAGCTGTCTTCAATATTAATCCAATATTTTCATTGTGAAACTCTTCTATGAACCATTTCACAGAATTTTCTAAATTTTTTCTTGGGCCTAAAAGAGCTAAAGATAAGAAATTGAAGTCTGTAGACGTGTTAAATGGTATAGGTTTTTCAACTATAGTTTTCACCGGATAAGGAATAACATTTCTTTCTGTTCCTGGGCAGACCGATAGATCATTCAATTTTTCTTGAGTTTCTTCGTTTATAACATTATAAGACGTATCAAATCCAGAGTTTGCATGATTAGATGGCACTATAACCTTGTTTATGCCATCCCAAGTTTTTTTGATCCACTCGGGAGACATTCTATTAGTCTCTATCCCTGCCGTTACACAAATAGAAGTTTTTGCTTTTTTGATAAACTCGTTCAATATTCCAACATGAATTTGAATATCAAAAAACTGCTTATTTTTATTTTTTCTTTGTATTTCCAAATCTTTTCTGAAATTAAATATTGACTTTTCAATCTCGCTTTTTAAATCTTTTGATATATCAGCTGTCCAAGATGTTTTACCCCAAGACAATGGATTAACATATAAATCAATGCCATCAATATTGCTAATAGACTTGAAAACTAATCTAGAATGCTCTCCATATCCAGATTGTGTAAGGATTGGTGCTTCTAACAAAATTCTGATCATAATTCTTCAAAACTCCAGTGTTTGTAATTTTTTCTATTTTCCCAAGATCCGAACTCTTCTATGGCCTCTGCAATAACTTTACGCCATTGTGCATTATAAGTATCAAAACCATATTCTTTCAATACAAACTCACGACCTTTAGAACCAAGCTCTTCTCTTTGTTCTTTTGTTAAATTATAAAACTTTAACATTCTGTCAATAAAATCTTCTTTTGATATACGATCCTCATATATCCAAGGAACTTCTTGTGAGCCTATGACAGCTTTAGAAGAGGGCTCAATACCGTATCCAAACCACTGTTCTCCATCGGTTACCTGCTCCTGAAGGCCTCCAGTCATATTTACAATTATCGGTGTAGAACAGGCTAAAGACTCTAATGTTGCTAGGCCAAAACCCTCAGCGTCAGCAATATTTATAGTACAATCAACTGCGCTATAAATACACGACAACTCTTCTGGTGTCATCTTTTGTTCAGATAGCAAGACCTCTCCGTTCACAAGACCCAACTCAGTCATTATAGATATCAAATCTTGACCATTAGGATCCCTTGGTTCTGTGTGCATAAGTAATATTGCCTTGTCACGACCAACAATATCTAAAAATTCTTTAAACCAAAAAATTAAAGATCCAGATTGCTTTCTTCTAGCATTCCTGTTGTTCCAGAAAAATATTAATTTACTATCATGAGATTTAGATATTAGTTCTCTCTTTTCTCTTATTTGATCTTTTGTTTTTTTACAAAAAATATCAGTGTTTACTGCATGTGGAACTCTAATGCTTTTTGTTTCTGGTGAAACTGTTTTTACTATATCATCTGTTACTTTGCTTATAGTACATATTAAATCATTAGAATCATAATATTTCTTATTAAAGGTTGGATAAGGATAATTGTCCCAAACATGATAATATACCATTGGTACATTTTTTCTAATTTCACTATCCATCTCCCAAAGCCATACATAAAAACGCGGATCTGTCATAAACCATAAGAGGTCTGGCTTATAATCATTTATAACTTGTCTAATTAAATCTTGGTTACCATATCCATCAACTGGTAGTATTATCCAATCCTCTCCATATGGTTGAACTTTTTTCATTCTATAATCTCTATGCTTTATAGCTCCAGCAAGACAAAAGAATTTGTATTCACCAGTTTGGATTAAGCTATCAATAAAATATTTTGTTTGAGTACCAACACCGGAGGGTACTAGTGGGGAGTCTGATATGACTAATATTTTCTTTTTCATTTGCAGTTCTCTGTTTTGTAAAATTTGCAATATTTACAATTAAGTCTATTTTTTATGTAATTACCTTTCTCTATATTTATAACAGCATTTTCTAGTACTTTTAAGGAGTTATCCGTCTTTTTGCGGCCTGATGTAACTCTTAAAACCTCTACATTATCTTTTTTAGCTGTTCTCTTTAACAATACAAAATAAGTCTCTATTTTGCTAGGGTTAATTTTGTGTTTCTTTGAGAAGTAATTTTTGTAGTAAGTTAATTGATAGGAAGTCATTGGATCGGCTTTTTTGTCTCTTGACCAACCCCATGAGCATGTTTTCCAATCAATGATGTGATATTTTTCATCAGAAGTTTTGATGACCATATCTATGAAACCTTTAAAATGCCTATTGTGGGAATCAAATTCTGTTATTGGCTCTAGCAATTCCTCTTCAATAGAGATGATTTCAAAATCGCCAAAATGAAGTTTTACTGCTGGTATAACCTGTTCACATATTGGGACAGCCTGAGATCTCATTTCTGAGATGAGCTGCTTATTTAGTTGTTTTCCTTGGTCTTTTAGTGTTTTCAGTTCTTCCAAAAATGATTCTTTAAAAACAGATAATGTATCTAAGGTAGAATTGGGAATTGTTTTCTCACAAGCACTGTGTATTGCAGTTCCAAATGCTGTGTATTCATTTCCTTCAAAATATGGTAATTTGTCTATATGTATTAACTTATGTCTATAAGGACACTCTTTCCAGTTTTTTAATTCTGAAAAACTTATTCTTTTTACTTCTTTCATTTAATCTTTCTTTGTTTTTGCTAAATTTCTAAATCTTTTGCGAAAATCTTTTTTAGGCCGTGGCTCAGGTTCTGGCTCAGGTTCTGGCTCAGGTTCTGGCTCAGGTTCTGGCTCAGGTTCGGGTTCTGGCTCAGGTTCTGGCTCAGGTTCTGGCTCAGGTTCTGGCTCAGGTTCTGGTTTTTGTTTAACTTTAAATTGCCACAGACCATAATTAGATCTGTTTCCTCTAAGGTAGTTCCAAATTTCATCTTCTTTTTCAACTTCTACTACTTGATATTTATGTGATAATTTTTCTATAACATTCTTTGTATTAACAATTAATGTTTTTTGATCTGCGTATTTTTTTAGTTCAATTTTACATCTAATTATTAACTTATCTTTTACTAGTGTTTCTTCTATAATATCAAATTTCATTTTTTTTGTCCATTAAAATAATTATTTTCTCATAAAGTGACGGAGATATGTTTTTTAACCTTTGAATCTCTTCCCTCATAAAGAATGCCTCAAAGCCATTTGCAAAGTATTCTCTAATACTTGTGGCCGCATATGGCGAATAAAATATATTACTAGTCAGCATTCTTATTGTATCATACCCTATTTCTTTATGCAGAAGTTTATCAAATTCACTATCATAATTAGGATTCAAAAATATTGACAAATCATATTCTAGTCCTTTTGCTTTTAAGGAGGCCCATAGTTTTTTCCTTTTAACAATAAACTCATTTTCAACTTTTTTGTCTTCATAAATATCTTTAAATCTGTATTCTTCAACTGAGTGTGCAAATTCATGAATAATGTCGTCTAATAAATCGCTAGAGTTTGTTTGAATATTCGTTGCATATATTGTATTATCTTTATAGAGTGCTTGAATTTTTCTATCTTTTAAAATTTTATATGGCCCTACTTTTATAAATTTAATATACGAAGTTAGGTGACTTGGTATTCTAGTTAAAGCTTTTTGGATTACTTTTTTAACAGATATATTCTCCGGTACTTCAAATTCTTCTATGTGTATGCCAGATATAGTATATTGATATTGTTTTTTATTTTTGATGTAATTCTTCAGTGTCATTGTCGAGTGTTTCCGGTTGAGGTAAAAGTGCTTTAGAATCTGCAAGTGCCTGAGTGTAGCCGTTTATCCAATTTTCCTCGGCCATTGCTAATAAAAACTCTGGAAATTGCTCGGCAAACACATTTATAATTTGTTCGACTGTTATTTCATCATTTTCTGGGTTGAGTTTATTTCCTACATAATTTACTATTATTTCTTTTAACTCTGATTCTGTTGGTATTACTTCTTTTAATAAGTTTGGGTTTTTCATAATTTTGTTGCTGCAATTGTGGCCACCTTTGAGCGCTCTCCTTTTAATAATGTTACGTGGCCAGTTATTTGTTCTCCTTTTAATCTTTCTACAACATAGGACAAACCATTATTAGTAGCGTCGATATATACATTATCTATCTGCTCTATGTCTCCAGTTAAAACAATTTTAGTATTTTCTCCAACTCTTGTCAATACTGTTTTTATTTCATGCTGTGTCATGTTTTGAACTTCGTCTATAACTATGAAAGCATTTGATATCGACCTACCTCTAATAAATGTCATCGCCTCTACTTCTATTTGTCCCTTCTCCATGTACAGTTCTAATGTTGCTTTATCATCTCCCATCAAAAATTGCAAATTATCTTGTATTGGGGCCAACCATGGCAACATTTTATCTTCCATTGATCCTGGTAGAAATCCTATATCTTTTCCTACTGGTTCTACTGGTTTTGTAACTACAATTTTTTTATATATAGAGCCTTGACCAAAAGTTTGTTCAAGACCAGCTGCTAGTGCTAATAAGGTTTTACCTGATCCTGCCTTTCCAACAAGCGATACAACAGGAACATTAGGGTCTAGTAATAAATCAAAAGCAAACTGTTGCTCTTTGTTTCTAGGTTCGGTACTCCATATTTTTTTATTACTTTTAATTATTTTAGAAAGAGGCTTATTGTAATCATGAAATCTTGCAAGTGCAGTTTTTTTATCATTAGAATTGGAAATAAGCATAACAAATTGGTTTGGAGATAAAAAGTGTTCAGACGGATCTATCCAAATTTGGTCTCCAGAATAAAATTTATCTACATCCTGCTCATCTACTAATATTTCTGACCTTCCAGTATATAGGCCGTCAGCGCGCTCGACAACCTGCTCTGCCTGATAATCTTCTGTTAATAGACCAAGGGCATCACATTTAACTCTCATGTTAATATCTCTAGAAACAACAACTACTTTTCTTGACTTAAAAGTAGATTCTTGTTCTGATAGGGCAGTTGCTATAATTTGATTATCTGAATCTTCTAAATCTAGATCGTCTGGTAAGCACAGAGGATTATAAGAAGATACTCTTATAATACCAAGGCCTTTTTCAATTCTTACCCCTTTTGATAAGCTGCCCTTATCACGAAGAGAGTCTAGTAGCCTTATTATAGATCTTGCTTGGGATCCCACCGAATCTTGTCTTTTCTTATGCTTGTCTATTTCCTCTAGTACCTTAAGAGGAATAACAATATCATTATTATTAAAAGATTTTATACAATTTGAATCTGTGAGATATACACTAGTATCTAGAACATAAGTTTTTTTAGCCAAAATATATCCTTTTTGTTTTATAATAGCACTATTAATTAGGTTTTTTAGTGATTTTTATCCATTTAGTAGGTATCTTTTTATAGGTAACTTTTTCCTTTGTCTGTTCTATTGATGGTTTTTCGAACTTAAAATTTTCTGATATTGTGTTGTTTTCACTACCACAAACAGGTGAAGCAAGTATTGTCACCATTACCAAGATGATGTTCATTTTTCTCTCCTTTTTAAATAAAATGTATTTTTATATATATTTATTATATATGTTAAGAAAAAGTAAACTTTTATTTATTTTATTTTCCCTAATCTTTTTAAGTTGCACTTCTATCAATTTACAAAGAAAAGTAGAACCTCCAATTCGTAGCTATGTTAAGGTTTATCACAATATAGAAATAAAGAAATGTACACCAAAATTTGAGTCTGCACCAGGTATATGTCCAAAAGGAGATTATTCTTCTATGGGAAGCGGAATAGTCATAGATTTAATAGAAGATCAAACTATAATACTTACTGCTGGTCACGTATGTAAAAGTGAAGTAGATACTCAAAAGATTGAAGAGTATTCGGAAAATGTTTACGTAGTAGACCACAGAAGTATTGCACATCAAGCACATGTAATAAAATCTAGCCATGATAACAAAATGGGTGGAGTAGATATGTGCGCATTGTGGGTTCCAACATTAAAAGAAAAAGGTGTTAAATTTTCTATGTTTAGACCTAGAGTTGGTCAAGAGCTTTATTATATTGGATCTCCAGAAGGTATATATCACCCTCCAGTTGCGCCAATAATGACAGGGATCTATAGTGGTCAAATTGATGGCTCTAATGCATTAGTTTCTATACCAGCTACTGGGGGCTCAAGTGGTTCTGCAGTCATGGATTTAAATAATAGAATTGTTGGAGTTCTATGGGCTGCTCACAGTTTTCATCACGTTTCTATAATGACAAATTGGGATGCGAGTGCAGTATTTTTACATGAAGTTGTAAAAACTTATACAGGTAAAAAAAGCTTACCTTAATTTTTCTCTGATAGTAAATTTATTTTTTCTATCTTTTTTTGAATCATCATTCTGAGTCTATTTGCAAAATGTGGTTTATTATTAGCTTCAGCTCTCTGGATCGATTCTTCTATCTGCATTATTTCAACTTTTATTTTATGCAATCTATTTTGAATTGTTCTTAGTGATGGCATCAATTATACTCCACATAAATTTTATATCTTAGTGATATACTGTCGACTGAGCCACCTGGAGGTGGAACTGAAGGATTCCAGTATACGTTTTTCACTTCTTCATCTTCCATCAGTGAAATAATAAATTCTAAAGATATTAAATCTACAGTAAACCTAAAAACATTGGGCCTGATTTCATGCTTCCTATGATTTTTGAATTTTAAAATTTGATTTCCTTCTTGTTCTATATACTTTGATATAATTTCTAATGATTCTTCTAAGGTTTTTTCTTTTTTCTTTGCCATTATATTAATTCATCCACTAGTCCATATTCTAAACACTTTTCAGCTTCCCACCATAAATCATGTTTTAAGATATTATCCATCTCTCTTTTCGGGATCTTTGTGTGTTCTTTATAAATACTTTTTATTTTTTCCATTAGCATTTCTGAATTTTGCATATCATCTTGCATTTCTTGAAATTTACCCCACATCATACCTGATAATTGATGTACCAACATGCATGCATTTTTATGCATAAATCTTCTTTCAGCTACGCATGACATAAGTGTAGCTGCTGAAGCTGCGCATCCATCTATTACTGTATGAATGGGAATTTTTGAGTTTTTTATATAGTCAACTGCTGATAAGCCTGCAAAAACAGATCCTCCATAACTGTTTATATGAAGTTTTATTGGTGGAGGCTGGTACTCGAGGGGTCCGGTTTTAGATAACATACTAATATTTAAATTAAATATTCCTTTATTTAGTTGTAAAATTTTTGGCCTTGTAACTCCTGAATAAAAGTATATTCTATTATGCGAGAACTCTACAACATTATTATCAGTTGATGAGTGAGCTTTTGATTCGCTAGCATATTCATGCACTGTGATTGGTTGATCAATTTCTTGCTCTTCTTTTGAACCCCAGAAATAATCCTTCATTGCTTTGATTTCTCCAAAATAATTGCCCTCAACTCTTTCAGTTCCTTAATAATATTCATCGACGTCTTTCTAATACGTCTACCAGCTGAGACGTTTCCACTTTCACACTTTTCTGCATCTGCTTCAGCTGCAGCTAGTTCTTCTAAAATTGACTTAAGTTTTTCTACAATCATTTTTTTCTCCTTATATTGATTGGTGGGCCCACCTGGACTTGAACCAGGAACCTACGGTTTATGAGACCGTTGCTCTAACCTATTGAGCTATAGGCCCATTAAATATTTTATACCATAGTCTAAAGGTATGTTTCAATTAATTTTTTTCTAACCATTGTTCTTATACCTGGATTGACGACTAATACTTGCGGCATTATATTGTGCCTCACCCTATTTCTCATAAAATTTGTTTTTTGATTTGATGGATCTTGAATCCAATCTACTTTCTTTCTATTTGCATATTCTTTTATTATTTTTTTTGATGTCATTAGAAAAGGTCTAAATATATGTTTATTTCTTTGAAAAGGTATCAATTTTGATTGACCATGGAAAGAAGACATTAGCCATGTTTCTACGCAATCGTCGAGATGATGACAAGTAATAGTATAGTCGCTGCTAATGCGCTGCAAGAAATCATATCTTTCATCCCTCCAAAATTCTTCCAATGACCTTTTACCTTTCCGGCCTTGAACTCTACCAATAAATAGATTTAATTTATTGTCTTCAGCAAAGTTTTCTACAAATTTCTGAGCTTTGTGTGAGTGTTGTGTGTCATGATTAAAATAAGCTAAGTTTACCTTTCTTCTTCCTTGTAGGAGGAAGTGTGTAAAAACCATGGAATCAATACCCCCAGAACATGCTACAGTTACAGTTGTTGGAATTTTACCAATAATTCTAATCATAATATCATTATTAGCACATTATTATTTTATTGTCAAGTATTTTTTACCACTTTCTACAAGACCAATACCTTGCTTTAGTTTTTGGTCCTGGATTTTTACAGTTGTGACGGGCTCGGAAAGATTTTCTGCGCTTAGGGTTTGATTTTTTGATTCTCATGTTAGGGTCACCAAAATTAACTTTTTTAATATTTCCGGTTTTAGGATCTTTAACAAAAACCTTAAACTTCTTGACATCACCGCGCATAGGTTTGTTGAGTTTGACTTTTCTACCTCTGTATTCTGCCTCTGACAGCATTTCTGAACAATCACATGATGCATCTACCATAACCTCGTATAAACATTCCGGACAGGCCTGTTCTCCATCTTCGGTTATTGCACCTTGTAATATTTCATGTAAATCGTGATAGACATCCACTTCACACATGTGTTCTTCATTTATTTCTTGTGTGCCATAAGTAATACATGGGGTTTGGCCGCAGCCACAATTCTGTTCTTCTAACTGTCCCTGTTTTCTTGCAACGTCTCCAGCAATATATTTTGCAGCAGAAGACATGTAATCTCCAGCTTTGGTTATTTTAGTTTCTAACCACTCTGGAAGATCATCTTCATCTTCAATCATGCTAAGTAAAGTTTTTGTATCTGCCATCAAGTGAGCTAATGTAGTTCTATGCATTTTGGCATCATCGCCGTGAGAACTTGGACACGCTGATTGTTCATGGTGACCGCCACACATTGGACATGCACCTTCTAAAATATTAATATTTATTTTTCTCATTATTTTTTACCCTTCCTTTTCTTGGAATCTGTCTTTACGTTTATTGGCTTGCCTCTCCTATTTGGATTTGGATCTTTCTTTCGTTTTCTTCTAGCAGCCGATTCTCTTTCTTTTTTGGACATTGTTTTTCTTTTTTCAGGAGATACACATTTGGGCTTGGTTTTCTGGCCTGGTTGCTTAGCGCAAGGTTTTCCATCATATTTCCCGCCGGCTTGCACCCAGCCTTTTTGGCCGTCTCCATCAGCATCGTCAAACCACGCTTTCAAGCCCTCTTCATTAATAAGATGTGATATTTCTTCTTTAATGATTTCTATCAACTCTTTTCTAGTCATCTTTATTCATCCTCTTTGTCTTTTCTTTTGAGGCCTCTTTTTTCTTGCTAATGTATTTAAACGCAGCTGTTAGATTTTTTTTCTTTTCAGGATCTTTTGTTCTGCCCTTTGCTACTCTTACTCTTTGATGTATAAGGTTTATAATTTGAGATTGTCTTTTATGTGATTTCGATTTAAAAGACTCTTTAGACAATGTATCTCTAATATCCTTTACTGTGCTAAATTTAACTTTTACAGTGTCATCTGGATTTTCATCTGTGTAAAGCCTTCTTCCAGACCCTTTCGGTTTCTTTCCTGTTCCAACTTTAGGATCATTTTCCTCATTAGCTTTTACACAATTTCTATATGTTTTACCATACATTTTTTTAGTTTTTCTTGTTGGGTGTGTTTTATAGCCTTTTTGACACCTTTCCAATAAGATAATCTCAATCTCTTCTTTTATAATGTCAATAAGTTCTTGCTTTTTCATTTCTTTTTGCTCTTATTGCCCCAATTCTTTGCTCCAACCTTGCGGCATTTAACTAAAGCACCAGAAGCATAAGCCGATGGCCATACTTTATATCTAGATTTAACCTTGTGATAGCATGCGTCTTTTTTGCCTTTTGATTTCTTTTTCTTTTCATCAAGCACAGCTTCAATTTCTTGTTTTATAATCTCTTCAGCAACTTGACGATCAGATTTTACTGTTATAAAATCACCTTTAGAGTGTTTTACAACGCCTTTTATTTTTGAAATGCTATTTTTTAACTCCTTTTTATCTGCCCCAGTGTGCTTTACTATGGCATCTAGTCCAGCAGCGCCTCCTTCTTTATCAATCGCAGCTATTACTTTCTTGGGATCAAAGTGAACATAGCCTTTGGCGGCAAGTTCTGTATGCTTTTTCCCATCGGCCATTATCTTTTCACCGGTTTCAGGATGATACATAGCATGTTTTTTTTCTTCAGAGAGCAGTTTTAGTATCTCCTCTTGAATAAGTTTTTTTAATTTTTGCTTGTCCATGTATTAAATAGTGTTATTTACCATAAATAGACATATAACGTTCACCTCTATCGCAAAGCATTGTTACTACTATCCCAGACATTAATTTATCTTTTACATACCTTTCTGATGCTAATATGTTCGCTCCGGATGATATTCCTACTAAAATACCTGTTTCTTGTGCAAACTGCTTGGCCCGATTAATGGCATCTTCAGTTTTAATTGGAATAATTTTATCTGCATTTTCGGAGTTGAAAAGAAAATCTTTACCATCTGCTATACCCTGTATTCCATGTGGGGATTCTACAGGCTGTACAAGGCAAAGTTTTGTTCTAAGGTTTTGGATTTCCTTATATCTTCTTACACCTTCCATTGTACCTCCGGTGCCGGCACCATGAATAAAGGCTGACCAAAGGTATTTTCTCTCAATAACCTGCCTGTGTATTTCTGGTGCTGTCTGGTGTTGGTGACAGTGAACATTTTCTTGATTACTAAACTGCATTGGTGACCAAGCATTTTCATTGGCTTTTAAATACTGGTCCCTCATTGCAATGGCCCCAACAAAATCATCATCTGGTGCTTCAATAATTTTTGCCCCATAAGTTCTCATCATTTGTTTTCGCTCTTCAGACATATTACCTGGCATGAATATAAGACAAGGTAAACCCATCGATGCTGCAACCATAGAAAGGGCAATTCCAGTATTTCCACTTGTTGCATCACAGAGGACAGTGTTATCTTTTATTTTTCCAAACATGCGGGCCCTGTCAACAACGTAAGTTATCATTCTGTCCTTTACAGAGCCAGCAGGATTGTAGGTCTCCAATTTTGCATAAATTTTACTTGAGATTTTTATAAGGGGAGTTTTGCCAACAATTGGCTTTATGAGTTTCATACAATAAATAGTATTATTTAACTGCTTGGACCAATAAAACCATCACTACAGATACAGCAAGACCCATCATTACTTTTAAAAAATCTTTTGCTACTATTGGAAAAACTCTTTTTATTTTTCTGTTATACCAAGTTGCTATGGCTAACTCTCGGCCACATAATAAACCAACAAATACCCAGGTTGTAGACATTGGCACATTTGACCATTCTTTAAACACTATGAGAATGATGGCATACACAAAGTCGATAATAGTGGCAGATCTCACGTAGGATGTGGAGGATTTTTTTGAAACTATCTCTTGTATTCTTCCTCCGCCCGATTTGAACATATAGGCCAAGACTGCAGATAAGAATACCAAGACGCAAGCCAATGTTTCCCAACCTACTTGCCTAGGCAAAAAGACTGCAATATTTGCAATGTCGTGGGTCAGCCAAGTAAACCAAAGAAAGCCAGTTGTAAACCACTGTGCTGTCTGCCAATATTTCTTTTGATATTTTGGAACTTTCTTTTTTTCGTCCATAAAGTTTGCTAAAGCCAGCCAAAATCCGTATGCCACACAAGCAGCCACAGCATAACCTAGTATACTCTTAACAAGCATTTTTTCAAAAACAACTCCAGTGCTAAATACAGAAAGTACCAAAAAGGTTGTAGATACTGGAACCCCAGCTCTCGTAAGTACCAATAATGTTGCGGGGGCCAAGACATGGTACCATTGTATTGGAGTATAAGGTATATCTGTAAGTCGGCCAAAAGATAGATCGCCACTATTCTGAAACCAGCCCCAAGTTATGGTTCCGACCAAGATAGTTGATGCAGAGGCCCAAAGTTTCCACCAAGCCACCTTTCTATTTGATGACATAAAAGTTCCAAGAGTTTGAACTGCATCGTTGTTTATTACTGCTGCTCCGGCAAAGAAGATACCGAGCATGGGCAAGATTGTTTCTAACATATTGTTCCTTTTTCAGATAAGTATACCTTATCTTACAGGAAACTGTGTGTCAATTGTGTGAATTTTGGCGGCTGGTGAGGTGGTGGAGTCAGTTATTCTTCTTCTTATAATCTTCAATAGCAGATTTTATAGCATCCTCAGCTAAAACAGAACAATGTATTTTTACAGGCGGGAGTGCGAGATGATCAGCTATGTCTTTGTTTTTTATTTCTTTGGCTTCATCAAGTGTTCTTCCTTTTATCCACTCAGTCACTAAAGATGATGAAGCTATGGCAGAACCACAACCATATGTTTTGAATTTTGCATCTTCAATTACGCCGTCATTATTTATTTTGATTTGAAGTTTCATAACATCCCCACAAGCAGGGGCTCCAACAATACCTGTCCCTACAGAATTATCGTTTTTATCTAGTGATCCTACATTTCTAGGATTCTCAAAATGATCTATTACTTGTTTTGAATATGCCATAAGTTATTCTTCAAACTTGTTCTTATCTTGCCATTTGTGAGATTCATCATCGATCTTTATTGGACCTCCTTTGGCCCATGTATGGCAAGAACGAGCAGAATGACATTTGAAATGATGCATCCAACAATAGCCAAGTTGACCATCTTTATCAAATGTATCTCCAGGTAAGCATTCTTTCATTCTTGGTGATATATCAAAAGCTACACAATTACCGCAATTAGACTTCTTTGCAGCTTTTTCAGTAGTCTTCCAATACTTACCTATCTTTTTCCAATAATCTCCAGGCTCGTCGACGTTTAGGGGCCCATAATTGTACTCTTTTATTGTCGCGTCTCTGTTTTTTGTATTGAGAGCAAGATCTTTTGTGGCAGGAGGACATATATAATCCTTTAAAGATTTTGCTGCTTTAACTATTTTTATGATTATTCTGCGCATGTCTTAATTAGTCCCCCAAAAGAAGAAAAGGTGGTGGAGGTGGCGGGATTCAATTCACAGAGTCTGTGCAAAAGCTGCTTTAAGTTTTTTCAGGAGTAATATCTTTCCGGGCATTGAGAGCTTCATTGGAGCAGCCGGGAAAACAGGATTGTCTGTTTTCCACCCCGGTGCTAAGATTTGGACCCATTTTGGTGCTGATGGGTCTCCAACTTTGCCATTCCAACTAAGACGGTTATGTCTTATTTTAACGTCCTGTCCAGGGATAAGTTTCAGTTTTTGAGGCATCTTATCAAAGGGTGTGTTTGCAAATTTTTCTAGGGCGATAATTTTTTTCTCTAATCTTTGTTCTTTGGTGCCTCCAACTCCCATACCTTGAAATTCAATGAATTCCTCCACTTCTTCTTCTGTAAATCCAAGTTTTGACAACCTTTGTTTAAATTCTTTTATCTTAGGGCTTTCCTTGTTTGAAAATGGATCATCTCCAAACATGTCATCAGCACCAGCCATCATTTGATCAAACTTCTTTTGATCAAATTCTTGTTCAGACAAAGTGTTATTTATCTCTTCTTTTATAATCTTGATAAGTTGTGATTTTTTCATTATAAATTCTCCTTACATTAAGTAGTTTTCTGGGAAATAAAAGGTGGTGGAGGTGGCGGGAGTCGAACCCGCGTCCAAAGCATCTCAAATAATTCGTCGTTCACAAGGTTAGTCTAGATCTGGCCCTAGACCGCCATTAAGTAGCAAATATATAATAATATAAAGTAACAATTCCAGATGTTGGGTTAAGAAGGTATCTGGAAAACCTCCTCAAGGGTTATGCGGCAAGCGCAAAATCCTCGAAAGTTTCAACGTCATCGTTTGCGTTTATTGTTTGGGTATTTTTAC
>Ga0160423_10001277_pt1 | contig 21086 bp, 34 predicted proteins | sample CRUFie14St8metaG_FD_108191 | JGI IMG/M metagenome (GOLD analysis project Ga0160423, IMG submission 108191) | Marine microbial communities from the Costa Rica Dome - CRUD Field 142mm St8 metaG | ecosystem: Environmental > Aquatic > Marine > Oceanic > Photic zone | place: Costa Rica: the Eastern... | reverse complement strand
TGGCGCAACACCATCAATTATGGATGCAGAAGATATACAAAGAAAAATAAACGACATAAAAGCAATTGTTACAAATTCAGGTGACAAGAAACTTCCAAATGTTTATTTATTACATGGCGATTTAACAGATAATGAAATGAATCAATTATACAATCATCCTAAGATTAAAGCTAACATTTCATTTACACATGGTGAAGGATTTGGTAGACCTTTACTTGAAGCTTCACTCTCAGAAAAACCTATACTTGCTCCAAAGTGGAGTGGACATGTAGATTTTATGGGTGGTAAAAGACAAAAATGGCTTCCAGGTGGATTAATAAAAGTTGAACCAGGATCTTTTCCAGATAATATGTACGTTGAAGGTCAACAGTGGTTCGGTGTAAATTATGGTGCAGCTGCAGAAATGATGAAGTCATTAAGAATAAATTATAGAAAACATTTAGCATGGTCTAAGAAATTAGCTGCAAACAATCGTAAAAATTATTCGTTTGATGCGATGTCAATAAAAATTGAGCAAATATTAAACGGTGTATTACCGAAATTTACTCAAACTGTAGATGTTAATTTACCTAAGTTAAATTTACCTAAATTAGAAAAGGTCGGATAATATGGAAAGAGTAGTTGTTTGTTCAAATTGCGGATCAGAGCATCATTGTTTTGAAGAAGTACAATCAGATTATAGTAGTTTTATGTGTTTCCAATGTGGATTTATGAGTGATACAAGATTTACAGAAGAGAACGAATCAAAACTTCAAAGAGACTCTTCTATATTAGTAAACAAATTAAAACACTTTGACGAAGAAAGAAAAATCTGGTGGTTTCCTGCTGTAGTAAACATGGGAAAATTAGGAATAATTTATCCAGAAGGTACTGAACAAGAATGGGATTGGAAATATGCAAAGGCAGTACCGGTACCTGAAGAGAAAAAAGATCAGGTTGGCGATTATGATATGATGTTAGATACAGAAAACGCTTATACTTATGATAAACATGATTTTTTAAGTGCCTGTAAAAAAATGGGAATCGCAAAAGACATTGAATAATGAAGAAAAGAATATCGTGGAATAATATATCAGCCGGCGATGTTGTTCAATTTAGATACAAGGGTAAATCTGGCAAAAGCAGAAATAGAACTTGTTTAATATTAAATGAACGATTCATGTATAAACGCGTCAAAGATAATAAAACAGTCAGACTTGTACACGCATTACAAATAAATGCTCAACCTAAATCACCAAAATCAACTATCATTAAAGAATCACAATACAAGGCAATGTTTAAAAAGATTGGTGGTTTAGAAATACGAGATGAAGAAACTGAATTAGAAAGATACGCGGTATCAACAGTACGCCCAGCAGCTAAACAAACTTATGCACAATTAAGTTCATTGATAAAATCAAAAGGAATTTACAGAACATTCTCATGGCATATTTTAAAAACAAGAGCTGCATTTGTAATAGATGATTTTGTATGGCCTGATGAATTAGTAAAACAGTTGCAAAAAACGCAACCTGATTTAGAGGAATTTGAATAGTACAAATGAAAATAAGTTACGCGGTTACAACACACAATGAACATAAGGAAATAAAACAACTACTTCCTTTATTAATAGAATATAAAGATCCTGAAGATGAGATAATTGTCGTTGATGATCATTCAGACGAGCAAACACAGAAAGTATTTACTCAGTACAAAGATTCTATTAAACTTATTACACATAAATTCAATGGTAATTTTTCTGATCATAAAAATTTTATGATAAGTCAATGTACAGGGGAATGGATTTTTAATTTAGATGCTGATGAAGTTCCTGATACTAATTTAATTAAAAATGTTAAACAATTAATCACGGCAAATCCTGTTGTAGAATTATTTTGGGTTCCAAGATGGAATACAGTTGAGGGTATTACAGAGGAGCACGCACAAAAGTGGGGCTGGAAATTAGACGGCTTAGGTAGGATCAATTGGCCTGATCCACAACAACGTATATGGAAAAATGAATCGCATATCAAGTGGCAGAGACGCGTTCATGAAAGATTGACTGGCCCCACTCACGATACAATGTTACCTCAAAATCAACACTGGTGTATTTACCATTCAAAAACTATTGCAAAACAAGAACAACAGAACGCACATTATGAGAGGTTATGGCATGATGATTGATGTCAAAATAAGAATACTTACAAACGACTATCATACGTTTCAACCATATATTAGATCCTTTCATAAATTATGTGAAAGAGGGATTCAATTTGTAGACTCAGACGCAACTGATTATGATTATACCATTGTAGGTCACTCATTATTTCAAGATAAAAAGCTTGGTTCATTTGAAGCTAGTCTTGAAAAAGGATTAGACTTCTTATCAAAAATTGAAGGACCATACATTTTACTTGACGGACAAGATTCACACTCAGTTATTGGAGCGTGGGAAACATTTATTCAATCAGATGCCATTGCCATGTTGAAAGACACAATGTTGAAGGACAGATCTTTATATAAAGTACCATCTGTTGGAGGAAGACAATATTGGGGTAAATCTGAAGACTGGGGAATAAATGATCAAAATTATGTACCTGAAGATTGGGACAAACATAGTGATAAACTTTATTTAACTGGTAAAAATTGGTTAGGTGTTGAAGATAATTCTAAATTTTTAGACACTTATGAAAGTGTTATGAAATTATTTGATGTGTCTCTGATGTTTCAACATCCACATGAAGAATGTCATGAATTCGATTTAAAACCTTCACAGGATTTCTATTATAATGAATATCGACAAAAGGTATTTGATGTTACTAATAATTTAGATTTTATGTTTGCAAAACTACGAAATGGAAAAAGAGTTTCACCAGAAATGTGGAATCAATATCAAGTAACTTCTAAAATACATTTAGCACCTTTCGGATATGGTGAAATGGCTCCACGCGATATCTTCTCAGCTGCTGTTGGATCAATATTAATTAAACCATCTATGGATCATTTAGAAACATATCCAAACATTTATGAAGATCAAGTAACATATATTGCGTGCAACAATGATTTCAGCGATTTAGAAGAAAAAATTGAATACTGTCTAGATAATTTTAATATTTTAAGAAGAGAACTGGTTGAAAATATGAGATCAAGTTATAGATCCAAGTACAATGAAAATTATCTAGCAGACTACACAGAAAATTTATTTAAAACAATAGGACTAATGTAATGATATTAGATAACAAACCGTCTGCAGAATACATCGTAAAAAGATTAGAAGAAAACAAACGAACATGTTATATAAGATACGGCGATGGCGATTTTATAGCAATGTATCCTCAATCTTTAAACACTCAAGTTGGAAGATGTAATAAATCGTTTATAACAGAAGACGTACAAGCGTGGTTAAAACATTCTTATAGCATAAATAAAGAAGATTATTTAGTAGGAACTTTACAAGACATAAGACATCCAAGAAGTACATTACCTAATATTGATTTTAACATTATCAATTCAATGGGTCTAACTCATCCAGAAACTTTGTATAGTGCAATCGCATTGCAAGAAGCATTTTTAGATTATCCTGAAGTATTTAAAAAATTTTTAGATTGTTTAAGAAAAAAGAGATCAGTATATGTTAATTGGTATTTTGAGCCAGTATTACAAGATTATCTAGGTGAAATCGCATATTGGATTCCTATTACACAATATAACGCAGTTAGTGATCAACATGGTATAACTCAATCAATAATAGATTTAGATCCTAATTCTTTTGATCAAATTTTATTATCAGCCGGTCAATTATCTAGAGTTATGATGTCAAGACTCTATGAGTTTTTCAAAGATAAAGACATTATTGATTTAGGATCTTGTTCTGATAAACTAATTTATGGAACTGAATCATTTGAACGTATAATGGTTAGAGGACACATAGATAATAACAGACCACTAATTGAAGAAAGATTGAGATATTTCAAATGAAAATAGGCCTTACAGTTACAAGCCATAGATCTTTTGAAATAAGACCTAACGGTGCAGAATTACTTGATACATTTTTTGAATCCTTTAGAAATTCTGATTTTGAATATGATTACGGAATATATATTAGTGACAATCAATCGACGATAGATTATGAATATCCAAAAGATTTGAATGTAAATGTTACATACATTAAAAACCAACAATTAACAGGACTTACAGGAGCATGGAATACTGGTATTTACAATGCTTACAAAGATGGCTGTGACTTTATTTGGAATTTTAATGATGATATTAAATTAAATAATTCAATAAATAGTTTTATAAAAGTAATTCACGAAATGCCTGAAAGAGATACAACGTTTTATGGACCATTATCCGATAACGGAGGACATGATTCTCCGAACACATCAGAAGGTCCCGGTGAAGGATATAGGTTTTTAGATATAAGACCAAATTCATGGGAGAATTTACCAAATGGTTTTAGTTTTGGTTTTACAAGAAAATTTTATGAAACTTACAGATACAAAGATGATGAGTTTTATCCACTCTATCACAAATTAAATGGTGGAGATGGAAAATGGGGTGGACAAGAAGGATGGATATCGATTCTCCACGAACACGGAGCTTCGGCTTGTTTAATAAATGAATGTTGGATTGAACATGTAAAAATTAGAGATTACGCAAAAGCAAGGAGTTATTATGGAAGATAAGAAAACCGTTTTAATAACTGGTGTTGCCGGTTTAATTGGAAGTAGATTAGCGGATTGGATTATAGAAAATAAACCAGGATGGAGAATAATCGGCATAGATGATATGAGTGGTGGATACGAAACAAATGTTCATCCTGATGTTGAATTGTGGCAAATGAATCTTGTAGATCATCCAATTGAAAATTGCTTTGAGTCTACCAAACCAGATTATGTTTTTCATTTTGCCGCTTATGCTGCAGAAGGATTATCTCCGTTTATACGTCAATTTAATTACGACAATAATTTAAAAGCTACAGCAAAAATTGTAAATGAATGTATCAAACATAATGTTAAACGTCTAGTGTTTACATCTTCACTTGCAGTATACGGTCATCAGCATGGAAATAAATTTGATGAAAAACAAATACCTGAACCTATAGATCCTTACGGCGTAGCAAAATTTGCATGTGAAATGGATATAAAAATTGCAGGTGAACAACACGGACTAGATTGGTGTATTATTAGACCTCATAATGTTTACGGCGTTAAACAAAATATATGGGACAAATATAGAAATGTATTAGGAATATGGATGTATCAACACTTAAACGGAGAAAAGCTTACTGTATTCGGAGATGGATTACAAACAAGAGCATTCAGTTTTATTGATGATTCATTAGAACCACTATTTAATGCGGCTGTAAATGTAGAAGCAAGTAAAGAGATAATAAATTTAGGTGGTATTGAAGCAACATCACTAAAAGATGCGGCTGAAACATTAATTGATATTATCGGTGAAGGTGAGATTATTCATTTAGAAACTCGACATGAAGTAAAACATTCAATTCCAACATGGCAAAAATCTATAGATCTTTTAGGTTTTAAACATGAAACAGGTATTCGTGAGGGATTAGAAAAAATGTGGGACTGGGCAAAAGAACAGCCGATGAGAGAAAGATTTGTTTGGGATAAATACGAAATTGATGCAGGAGTATACTCATATTGGAAAAGTTAATTTATACAGTTGCAATTGGAATGGACATAAAAGACCATTCTCAAAAAGCATGGGAATGGTATTGTAAAAAATACAATTATGACTTCAAAGTAATAACAGAATCATCAAGACCTAACATGGCTCCACACTGGGAGAGGTATACGGTCTTTGAAAAATATCCGAATTACGATCATTACATGTATGTTGATGCTGATGCCATGGTTAGTTGGCGAGCACCGGACTTCTTTGAAAAAAGACATACACAGTACGATTGTATTGATGTTGTAAAAGATATTGGCTCATTAGAGTGGACATACAATAGTATGCTTGGCTATCAAGACTTATTTCCGGATGTGACCTTTAACTGGTGGGAGTATTTCACGACAGGAGTTTTAAGATTCACTAATTTAGGTATAGATTCTTTTTTTCAAAAGGTATTAGAGTTCCATTGGGATAATGAAGATGAATTAAATAAAAGACAATATAATACACTCAAAAAAGGATTTGATCAAACACCTTTAAATTATCTTGCAAGACAAAATAATATTTCCATAAATTATTTACCTGAACCATATTCTTTAGGTCACTTACATAAAAAAGATATTTTTAACAATGGAATGTTTGTTAATATTCCAGCTTATATTTGGCAATTTAATGGTATCCCGAAAGAACAACTTCCTTATATTATGGAACAACTATGGGATCATGTAAAGGAGCAATACTCATGACAGAACGTGAACAATTACAAGAATACCATGAATGGAGAAATAATTGTTTAAAGAGAGGTTACTTTTTTGAAACTGAGCGTACTGACGTAATAAATTATTTGATTGAACAAAATAATTTTGTAAACTATCTAGAAATAGGAGTTTGTGACGGAGACAATATAAAAAGAATTAAAGCTAAACACATTGACGGAGTAGATCCAGGTATCGAAGGCCAAGTTGCTGCTGAAACAAATTACCAAATAACTTCAGACTCATTTTTTGAGTTGATAAAAGGACATGATATTAAATACGACGTAGTATTTGTAGACGGATTACACCATTGTGAGCAAGTTTATAAAGACATTATTAATTCGCTAAACCATACAGTTGAAAACGGGTACATAGTTTGTCACGATATGAATCCAAGATGGGAGCTATCAACACGTAGAAAACCTTCAGGAACATGTTGGAATGGAGATACATGGAAAGCTTGGGCAAAATTAAAATCGGAAAGAGCTGATTTAAAAATGGAAGTTGTAGACACAGATCATGGAGTTGGTATAATTTCTAGAGGATCTCAACAGACAATTGATTTACCAGATGAAGCTTTTAATTTACAGTATTCATTTTTAGAAGACAACAGAAATGAATTATTAGAACTTATAACAGTAGGAGCATTTTATGAAAAGTACTCTAACGTTTTGCATTAGTACTTATAATAATCTTGACTATTTAAAAATCGCTATAGAGTCAGTACGAAAAAATAGCTATTACAATGATGCACCATTTATAGTACATGCAGAAAACTGCGATGACGGAACTGATAACTGGTTAGATTCTAATTATAGAAAATATGATTTAGATTATTATATTGACCATAACAATGAACCTAAAGGTATAGGTGGTGGTATGAATTTCTGTGCTGACAAAGTAGAAACAGAATTCATAAACTTTTTACATTCTGATTTTTATGTTACAAAAAATTGGGATAAATCGTTAATGGATGTATTTGAAAAATATCCAAATGAAAAATTATGGGTTAATTCTCATAGGGTTGAACCGAAAATGTTCGCAACAACCGAATCCAGACCAGGTACCGTTGTTGTGCCACAGGACATTTTCGGTGCATATCATGACGATTTTAACACAGATCATTTTGATAACTGGGCAAAGGAATTTGTTGAAGGTAATGATTTTGAAATTGCAAAAGGTGAAGGTGTAAGTGGATTGATTCGTAAAAAAGACTGGGATGAAATAGGAGGAAATGACCCGTTATTCGCGCCCGCTAGCTGGGAAGACATGGATTTATTCTTGAGAATGTTAAATGCTGGATACAGATTTGTATTACCATCAAAATCTTTAATTTGGCATTTTGGAGCTAGAGGAAGTCACAGACTAGAAGAAAATGATGGTAAAAGCTCAGAAAGACAAATGAAAGCTGAAAGTGCAAACCAAATCAAATGGTTAAAAAAATGGGGATCATTACCTCGATTTGACGAAGTTGGATTTGTTTGCGGATTAGAGGGGTAGTTATGATAAGTTTAGTAGTACCAAGTTATAATAATTTAAGACACTTAAAAAACCTAATAAAATCTTTTCAAAAGCATGCTCATAAAGACGCAGAGCTAATAATAATCGATGATTCAAGTACAGACGGTACAGAAAAATGGGTTACTCAATGTATTGTAAATGGAGACAAAGCTTTAGACATATCACCTGAAGAAAGAAGAATAAAATTTTATAAACCAAATAGAAAAAGAAGAGTTGGACATACTATTTTATATGATTGGGGTATAAGTAAGTCTACCAATAAAATTATCGGAATATTGCATGCAGATATGTATATTGGAAAAAACTATATTGAAAATTTAGTAAAACATTTGCAACCTGGTAGAGTTGTTTGCGCAACACGAATTGAACCACCTTTACATCCAGCTACTAAAGAAAAAATTATAAAAGATTTCGGAACTGATTTTGATTCATTAGATATTGAAGCATTTGATTCTTATGTTGATTTCGCACAGAAGGAATATAAGGACGTTGTTACACAAGGAATGTTTGCTCCATGGATTATGTACAAAGAAGACTATGATAATGCTGGAGGCCATGATCACGTTTTTGCACCATTTCCATTTGAAGATTCAGACATCTTTCAAAGATGGCTTTTAAATGGCTATGCTTTAATTCAGAGCAGAGATTCCTTCGTGTATCATTTAACATGCAGAGGACATAGATGGAATAAAGAGATAGGAAAAGATGACGATGAATTTACATTGTTCCAGCGAAATGCAAGTAGAAATTATACTAGAAAATGGGGTACATGGATTGAAAATGATGCAGATCATCATCCTATTATTCACGATAAATACGATATTGGAATGGTAGTTAAGAACTGTTCAAAAGAACTTCTTACAGGACTTGAAATCTGGTGCTCTACTATTTACACGGATTGCAAGGACATAGATTCATACATTCGCGAAGAACAACAGACTACGATGTACGATTTAGAATCTAGAGTTAAATCTATTCACGCCGAAAAGACAAATGATATTATTGTACGGTTTGACGCAAAAGATCTGACAAGTGAAAATATCATGTATCCAAATATGTTTAATAAAATCATAGCGGATTCTGGTGAAGTTGGAGATTTCTATGTTGACATTTTTTATTTTTTTATAGCTAAATTAAATCCGAAAACAGATGACTTATTGCACACTTTCAAATGTAATCTAGATAATTATTGATAACAAATGGTAGAAATAGGAGAGTTGCAATGGCTAAAAAACCAGCGTCATTTGAATATAATGGCACTCTAATAAAAGTTTTAGACGGCGATACGATTGATTGTTATATAGATTTAGGTTTTGACTTAAAAATCAAAAAACGAATTCGGTATATGGGTATCGACACATGGGAATCTCGAACACGAGATCTAGCTGAAAAAGAAAAAGGATTAGCTGCAAAAGCTAGGAATAAAGAACTTTTAGAAGCTGGAGTATTTAAGATCATTTCACATGGAACAGGAAAATTTGGCAGAGTACTTGGAGAAGTATATGTTGATCCTGAAGTAGTAGGACATGAAATCGGTGAGAATGTAGATAAGACTTCAGATGGTCTTGTTAGTATAAATGACATACTCATAAATGAAGGTCATGCTTATGAATATGATGGTGGAAAGAAAAAAGCATTCGTAGAAGAAATCAAGAAAGAAAAAGCTGCGAAGAAAGAAGATCTTATTGATAAACCCGCGGAGGAATCCGCATAAACCCGTAAATCACTTTGGAGATTAATCCATTGGTATTAGATTAATACATGCCAGTAACATACTTTATTATGCTTCCAGATGATGGACCTAATGAATTAGAATATGAAACTAATATTTTAGGCGATGAAAGCTTTGGAACATTTTACGCAAACAGTGGAATGAAATCGTTACACAAACTCGTAAATGACCATCCAGACATGTTATCGAAAACTACAATCAGAGATCAGATGGGAACTAAATTTACGGTTACTGAATTCATGGATAAACTAAATGATTGGAAATTAAGGTTCAACTGAGGAGAAACGTTATGAGCCAGCACTGGACAAAATTGATAGAAGAGTTTGAAGAACTTGAAGAGAAGGAACTTGTTAAGTCTGTAAAACATAGGAAGCCTAAATTAAATCATAAAAAAGCAACCCAACTAAAGGAGAATAAGAAAAATGGGATTAAATACCCTAAAAAATCTAAGCGCTAGTCTACTATTTTTATTAATTGGCTGTGAAGATACAAGAGACGGCCATGAACATACTGTAGCAAATGTGACAGTTGTAATGCCACTCATTGAACGAATTGAATTGAATGATTATAGCTGGCAAACATTAGTCACTATGTATGGAGTCCTTGAATCAGATGCTGACGTAGAACATATACGAATCGAATGGCAGTCAGACATGTTTTGGGTTGTTGGAGATACAACGGGATATTTTAGATTAAATTGTAGAACTTGTGTTGACGGTTTTTGGTATGATAATGATGGAGTAATAGAACCCATGACATATAACTTTCACAGCATGGCACCTGTTACGAATCAAGTATCACTCGCAGATTCAGATGGAGAATTCGGAAATGTGTTAGCACCAGTCAGATCAATGGTAGATAAATCAATGTGGCTATGGTGGTCTATAAACGGTACAGTAATAGATTCAATGTCAATATTTTTAATGGAGTAAACTATGAAGTGGTTATTAGTAGACAAATATGATTGTATAAATTCCTCAACGAATCTTCATTCTGGTTTTGGAATTAATGCGGCAAAAGCATATTTTATGGGTATGAAAAGATTAGAAGAACAAGAATTTGATAAACTGTGGAAAGTCATTTCAGAAAATGAATATGACAGAATAAAAGAAGCCGCAACAAGGGCTGAATCCCACAAAGGTTATGACTGGTGGAAAGATGAAGAAACTTATTTGGACATAGATAAATAATGTTTACGCCATCTTTCATATTAATTGAACAACTTAACGAAAGGTTGTGTTTGGAGAAACGTCATGACAAAAATGGGTGCAATACCAAAGATAGTAAACAACTTCAAACCGAAAACAGAGAATCAAAATGTATTCTATCAAAAATTAGGATACGATGATGTTCAACTCTTATTATGTCACGGCATCGCCGGCACCGGTAAAACTTATGTATCAACGTATAAAGCTCTTCAGGATGTTCTAAGAAGAGGAACACCCTATGATAAATTAATTATAATAAATCCTACTGTTGACGTAGGTAATGAAGATAAATTAGGCTTTCTACCTGGAGAGCTTGATAAGAAAATCCAACAATATAATGAATCAACATACACAATACTTGATAAAATAGTTGGAAAAGATAAGGTTAAAAGACTCGTAGAAAGAGATAAAGTACAAATTGGTGTATTGAATTTCTTAAGAGGTGTTAATCTTGAAAACTGTTACGTAATACTTGATGAAGCTCAAAACGTTTCACCAATGCAAATCAAAACATTAGTTACAAGAATCTCAGATAACTGTAAAATGATAATACAGGGAGATATGTCACAGTGTGATAAATACAAAAACAACGGAGAACCCGCATTTGAAAAGAGTGGATTTTGGGATATGTGGTTTCGTACAAAGGGTTTAAAAGGTGTAGATCACATGGCATTTGATAGAGAAGATTGTATACGTCATCCAATAGTCAAAGACATACTGAAAACGTATGAAGACTCCAATCCAATAGACCTAGAATTATAACTGTTAATATTTGATACAGCTGTTCAAAAGTGTACACATCCGGTGTAACACTTTGATCACTCTATACCTCATAGGGTGTCCTTTTAAAAAAACTCGGTAAAACACGTGCAACAATATCAGTACATAAGGGTTTGTCTATATAAATGCGTAGTTTTTGGCATACTTTTTTCTGTATAGTATATGAAACAACTAATAGGAGAACTGAAATGTTCAAAACAATAGTCAACATCATAAAAAAGATGTTAAAAACAATTAAGAGCAACAGAGGAAACTCTCTTGCTGAATTCGCAGTTACAACTGCAATGATGGCTACCTTAGCTACAACTGCTGCACCTAAATTTGGTAATGTTGGAGCGGCTGCTAAAGAGAAAAAGTCCATAGCTAACATTGATAAGATTTTAACAGTTGCAAACAATTACTATAACCAAGCTGTATCTGAAGAAGGTAAAGGAAGATTTCCAGGACAAGCAAAGTATGATCAGATGGTAGGTGGAATAGATCTAGCAGATGGAGCACTTACTGATGAAACATTAGAAGCATATATTGAAACAATACTTGAACAAAAAGATTCTTACGAATCTGAATTAGGTGAGTTTGTTTATGTATTTTCACCTGCAAGTGATGATGACGATGCTTTACAAGGAGATTGGATGAATTTAGAATCATCAGTTGGTTTTAGTCAACAAGGAGCACTTGATTTCAAGAAAGATTTTGGTAATCAAGGTATATCATCTCCATTTCAGGATGGATCTTACGCTTATCTTGTAATACCCGGAAGTGGTAGCGGAACAGATGCACAGGCACCCGCTCTAGTCGTAATAGACACTGAAAATCCAGGTAATTTATTTAAAACTTTAGTGCCGTAAACAATTAAGTTTGCGTTAATAATGAAAGGTAAAACAATGAACAACATATTAAAGAACACAAATAAAGGTTTCACGTTAATTGAGCTTGTTATGGTAACAATCATACTTGGAATCTTAGCTGCTGTTGCAATACCACGATATCAAGAAACAGTTGATAACGCAGAAGCAACTGCAGAGAAAGCATTTGTAGACATGGTATGGGCAGGAGTAGAACAAGAAGCTTCTGAAAGACTAACTGATACTGGACTTGAGGCATGGCCATATAATCCATTAACAACTATCGGAAGAAGTCGTAATATATCAGTTACATTGTTCGAAGGTATTCCTGATGAGGATAACGAATGGCAGTTCAGTGTGGATGCAGTTGGAACACCAGCAATATTCCATCACAGACGAAATGATGAGATCTATTACTACAAATACGATTCATTAACATTTGAGTTAGACGAAGAACCTACACTTTACACAAACGAATAATTAATAGGGGAATTGCTAACCTTTTCCCCTATTTATTGTAAAATGAGGACTTATGAAACTTAAACTTACTGACGATATCTTAGAACTAATATTATTTAGTGCAATAATGGTTACTTTAGGGCTTGTATATTTCCAGAATGACGAGCCCACTAAAGTAAAAGAAGAACCAGATATTACTGAATTCTACGAGTTCCCACTTCAGGCGTGGCAAACTACAGACTTAAAAGGTGGAGATTGCATAAAAATAAGATACATGGTAACTAGACCAAACACTCGTTTATTCATGATAAATGCTGACGGTAAACGTGTACACATGCAACCAATATCTTTAAGTCCAAGAAGAGGTGAAGATAGAATAGAAACTTACGTATGGAAATTATACCGTACCGAGTGGACAGATAAGATTTCACCAGGCGAATATCTAATAGTAGTTGGAACAGATCATGATAGAAGAGCTTCTCATCCTAATCTCTCACTAAAAGTCGATGTCATGTAAAAATGAAATACTTGCTCATATTGTTAAGTGTTATGTATTCTCAAGACATTCAACGAACATCTGAGTTCAAAAGAAGTACAGCATACGGACAAGACTGCGATGATACTGAATACAGAGATTATAAAGGCTATCCAGCTTGGAAAGGTTATGGAGGATGGTTGTCTGAATGTGACTCAATCCGTTCTGTAAACTTAAATAGAGAGTTTGCTGAAAGAGCAGAAATAAGAAAGAGAGAACAAGCAATTCAAGATAGTATAGATACACAAGAAGCATTAGCAGAGATAGATAATTTAGATTTAGATGCTATGTGGGAAAATACAGTATGGGAAGAAATACAAGATGTGACCACAATATATGCAGAAGTAGAACAAATCACAGCAGTTGCAGGTGTAAGAGGTGCAGAAGCAGAAGACGAAGCATTAGAGCACTTATACTATCGAAAGTCAATGAAAAGATTAACAAAATTAGAGTTACAAAAAGCATACGGAAAACTTACACTTAAAAAAGACCGATTAGTCTCGAATAATCAATCTACGGAGAAAGTAGACTCATATTTATCTATGATTGCGGAGAAGATTGAACAATATAATTAAAATACCATAGAGGAAAAAATCGTGGAAAACATCTTGCAAAAGGTTGTAGGAGAATATTCATGGTTACTGTTAAGTGGTATCGCCATCCTTTTATTTCAAAACACAATATCAGAAGCTGTTGATGGAATCATGATCTTTCTTGGAAATGATTACAACGAAGACGACGTTGTAGAAGTTGATGGGAGCCCTGGTCGTATAGTTAGAGTGGGTTTATGGAAGACTGTGTTCTTCATATACCATGTAGTGAATGGACAAATCGTAGGTGGGTCCAAATTAGTAGTGGCAAATTCAAAATTAAAAGATTTGAAAATAGAAAAACCATTACCAAACCTAGATCTGTCAAAATATAAATCCGATGAAGAATAAAGCTTTTCTTTGGATTAATGCTGTTTTATTTTATGATTTAAGTAACCTTAAATTATGGAACTCAAATAGTAAGAGAGAACGTGTACTTGAATGGATGAATAGTAGAAAACCTCTTAGTGTTAGGATTAAAGAATTTAATAAAAAATCTTAACTGTTATCCCACCACATTTTCCAGCACAGACATAAAAAGAAGATATAAAATAGAGTCGATAACCATTCCCAAATGTATATCGGTATTTCCATATAGAATCGCGGGTCTTTCGACCCGCGAATCACATTGTCCGTTACTTACGGAACAAACCTACTAACACTAACATTGCTACTAAACCTGCGAATCCAGAGGATCCAAATTTCGCAATGATTTCTGTTAGATTTCCAATAACATTTACTCCGAAGACGCCACTGCCAAAGAGGACTTCTGACATAGCACCGACTGCCACAAAGGACATAAGTAGATGAACTAAGTCATCTATCCATCCTTTGACCATTGTTATTGCTTCTTTCATAAGGTTATTCTCCTAGTTGTTCCTTAACGTAAAAAGGACCAAGCAATAACACCGCTTAGTCCTCTTTTCTAAGATTAAATATCAATATATAGATTTTAAAATGATACTTATAGTAAAAGAACGGAGGTTCTATGGATCAAGACGGAAATTACTTTCCTAAAGACAAATTGTACTTATTAACAGGTGATCAACTAAACATAGTAGTTTGGGCTGTTTCATTATTAGTAGACGATTTTCCACCAGGTTCAGAAGGACGACAAGCATTAGAAGAAACGTTACGTGCACTGATGAGAAAAGAATCTTATGATAAGTTACTTGATAGAATGGGTGTTCCAAAAGCACCTAGTGAAAAATCACCTGAAGACATTAAGAAATTAACTGATGAGGATATGATAAAACTTTTAGAAGGATTCGGTTTAAAACCGCCTGATAAATCTGAGAGAAATTAAATGGACTTTGGAACTATTGCCGGACATCTTGCGTTCGGTCTTATAGCGTTTTCATTTTTAGTAAAAGATATTTTATGGTTAAGAATCATGTCAATTCTTGCCAGCTTATTCTCAGTGTTTTATAATTACATCATACCACCTGAACCAATGTGGATTCCAATCGGGTGGAATTTTGTATTTGTTATTGTTAACATATATCATATTGCCGTAATATTATATGAAAAACGTCCTGTAAAAATGGACGATAAAAATGAAGAGTTGTATTCTACATTATTCAAAGAAATGTCACCTGTCGAATATTTGAAAATAAGTAAAGCAGCAATATGGAAAACATTCAAATCAGGTGAAAAACTTACAACACAAGGCTCTCCAGTACCAGATTTAGTTCTTATCTATAATGGTACTGTTGATGTCGCAGTAAAAAACAAGAAAGTTGCTCATTTAAAAGATGGTCAGTTTGTAGGAGAGATGAGCTTTCTAACAGAAAAACCAGCAACAGCTACATGTATTGTTAAACATGATTCTGAGTGTTTGGTCTGGAAACAAAGAGAGTTTAAGGAACTTCTTAAACGTAATCCATCCTTATATTTCACAATCCAATCGATATTAAGTGCGCAAGTATCGAGTAATCTGGTTGGAAAAAATGAATAAAAACTCGTAAATGTCTTTGGCTTCTGACGAAAAATGCTTAGGTTTAACCGTACAATAAATAAAATATATAAGAGGTTAACATGAGTAAAAAAGCAAATCTAAAAGAAGTCAAATCATTATTAGTTGATAAACTTGACAAACAGTTCGAAACTAAAATCACTCTTGACAATTATGAATATTTACCAGTCAATGCTAAAGCTACAGCATTAAGACAAATCAGAAGCGAAAATCCGCAGATGAGAGAAGCAGTCGCAAAAATGCTTCGTAGTATTGATTCTACAAAATTCTAAATAGTTAAAGAGGTTATATGAGAAATTGCAAAAGCTGTGGGCAATTTATGCCCAACACAAGAATTCACCTTGGTTTCAAAGAATGTGTAAAATGTAGTAAGGTAGAACCTTATCACGCTCATGTTGTTTACCCACACAAAACTGGAGCCTTTGTACAGCCCGTTTCAAAAGAAACCAAGGAACATTTATTAACTGTAGATCGCAGATCTGTAAAACGTAAAATTAGCAGATCAGGTTCTAGTTCATGGGACCGATGGTTAAAAAAGTATAATGAACAAAAAGAAAAACCAAATGTGCAGGTGGCTGAGCGGCAAAAGCATCGGACTGCAACTCCGAATTACATGAGTTCGAATCTCATCCTGCACTCAGCGAATGAAGTCTTTAAAGACAAAGGTTATTATGTAGCAGTAGATTATGTAAATGACTTGTACAAAAATGATAAGATAAGTCTTATGCAAAAAAGTAATGTCAATTCAAGATTAGCTGACATACAAAAACTTTCGAAAAAACAAAGAAAGGTCTTTGGGTTCTGAGAAATTATGCTTAGGTTCTATAGTACAATAAAAGAGGTTATTAATGAATTTGTTACAATTAATTATAGATAAATTTGACGGCACAATCGTTGATGAATACGGCACTGAACATTTCACGATACCTGGTAAGAAATACGACATTCAGTTATCAGAAAGAAAAGAGTGGTCATGTGATTGTCCTGCATTCAAATGGCGACGTAAATTTAAAAAGAGCAGTTGTAAACATATTAAAGAAATAAAAGAAAAGAGAATAAAATGGATATTACAAACAGACAGAACACAGTAATATTTGATCTAGATGGCACACTTGCCAATATAGACAAAAGACGTGATGTGTCAACAAAAGATAATGGTAAACTAGACTGGGATAAGTTTTTTGATCCTAAGAATATATCATTAGATCAACCTAATCTACCAGTTGTTTGGTTAGCACAGACAATGTTTGATAAAGGATTTAGAGTTGTAATATTCTCAGGAAGATCTGATATAACAAAAGATGCTACACTAAAATGGCTTGATAAACATGATATTAAATTTGATCTTCTCAGAATGAGACCTCACAGCCTTAAATTTGTTCCTGATGCTGAAATTAAAAAAGAATGGCTTGATGAACTAGGAAAAGACTTTGTATTTCTAGTCGTAGATGATAGACAAAAAGTAGTTGATATGTGGAGAAAACAAGGACTAAATACATGGCAGGTTGCAGATGGCAATTTTTAAATGATAAATTGGTTATTGAGAAAATGGTTTAATAGTCCGACTTGTAATTGCGGTTGGACTATGAAACCATTCGAAAGATACTCTAATAGAAATTCATGGAAATGTTTTTGGAAAAACTGTGACTGGGAAGTATTTCAAGACGATAATGGAAAATTACATTGGTGGAGATAAAAACAGAAAAAAACAGATATTTTTTCGTAAATGTCTTTGGGGTGTCGTTTTTTATGCTTAGGTTTAACCGTACAATAAATAAAATATATAAAGGTTATACTAAATGAAAAGAAATATAAATACAAACTCAAACTATTGGATCGGTAATCTTACTGGATCTTTAGATGACGCATGGTGGAGAGATGAAGAAGTTACCAAGAAAAAAGGTAAAGACTTAATTGCTTTAGCTGGTTATAGAAAAGCTATTTCAAACTTCGTTGGAATTGTTACCCAACGCACTGATATTCCAGTTGTATACAATTCTAAAGATGAATCTTACACAGACGGTAAAAAAGTTTACTTATCAGCTAGAATGAACGACAAGAATTTTGATCCTTCAGTCGGACTTGCTCTTCACGAAGGCAGTCACATTGTTCATACAGATTTTGATATCTTAAAAGATTTCAAATACAAAATCGGTGAAATGCTAAATATCGACGTTAATCGTCTCAGCTGGGAAGAAAGAAAAGTATTTTTCCAAAAAGTTTCTAGAATCAAAGATCTTCTTAACTACGTTGAAGACAGAAGAATCGATTACATCGTTTTTACTTCTGCTCCAGGTTATAAGAACTACTATCATCAAATGTACAAAAAATATTTTGAATTTAAAGTTATCAATAAAGCTCTTAAATCAGATGAATACAGAGATGCTAGCGAATATGAATCTTATGAATTTCGTATCATTAATTTCTTAAATCCAAATACCGATCTAGATGCTCTTCCAGGTCTTAAAGAAATTTACAGAACAATTGATTTCAAAAATATCTCAAGACTAAAAAATACTCAAGATGCACTAAAAGTCGCACTCGAGATTTACAGTATCATCGAAGCTAATCTTCTACCAAAACCTGAACTACCTATACCAGATGAAAATACTGAAGGTCAAGATGCACAAAATTCTGATGAAGATGGTGATGATTCAGACGGCAAATCCTCAACTTCCACTATACAATCAAGTTCTGAGGATTCCTCTGACTCACCATCTGATCAGATAGATAATACACAAAATGAAAAATCTTCAAAAGGTATTGAACTATCTGATAAAGATAAAAAGTCTTTACAAAAAGCTTTTACAAACCAAAGAGCTTTCAATAACGGTAACGTTAAAAAATCTAATCTTACTAAAAAAGATAAAGATACTCTTAAAGCTGTAGAAGATTCAAAAGCTTTTACTGCAAAAGTTGGAACAACTGAATACAATAAAACAAATTGTATAGTAGTTCCAAGAATCACTAAATCAATGCTTCCAAAAGGTTATACAAACAAAGCTTACGAATTCCTTAGCTGGTCTGAAGACAGACATCTAAACGAAGCAATTCTAGACGGTATCCTTTTAGGTAAAAGACTTGGTAAAAAGCTTCAAGTTAGAAACGAAGAAAGATCTACTAAATGGACTCGTCAAGACTCAGGTAAAATTGATAAAAGAATCATTGCTGAACTTGGATTTGACAATTCAAACGTATTCTCTCAAACATCAGTTACAAGATATGAAGATGCTTTCATTCACATTTCAGTTGACGCATCTGGTTCAATGAGCGGTACAAACTGGAATAATTCAATGAAGACAGCAGCAGCAATTGCACAAGCAGCTAGCATGTGTGGTAACATCCACGTTCAAATATCTATCAGAGCTACTCAAAGAACAGGTAAAGATCTTAGTCCATTAATTGCTATCATCTACGATTCAAAAGTTAATAAGATCGTTCACATCAAGCAAATCTGGAAATTTCTTACAACAAACAGTACTACTCCTGAAGGACTTTGTTTTGAAGCAATCGCTAATCAAATCTTAAAAGATGCAAACGGAAGAGATGCTTACTTCTTAAATCTTTCAGATGGACAACCTTGGTTCAATTGTGATTCATTTTCATACGGCGGATATGAAGCTCTTAAACATACTCGCAATCAAGTTGATAAATTCAGAAAAGCAGGTATTAATATCTTATCATTTTTCATTACTGATTCAGATTACGGAAGAGATTGTTTACCAGACTTCAAAAAAATGTACGGTAGAGACTCAGTCAATATCGATCCAACATCATTAACAAGTTTAGCTAAAGTATTGAATAGCAAATTCTTAGCTAACTAATATTTATCCATGATTATCGAAAACAGCACAGAGGTGAGGTTCAATTGAGATGAATTCAAAAGACAAACAGGACTTAGAATTAGTCCACTACAGGCTTGATGAGCTTGATAAGAAGTTAGATACAATGAAACATGATATGTCTATGGCTCATGGCAAGACTGATGCATCATTATCTTTCTTAAAAGAAAATCTATTCAATCCGAATGAAGGGTTATGGGCAGAGACTAAACAAAATACTCAGTTCAGAGAAAATTCACAAAAATGGCGAGGTATTGTCGGTATAGGTTTTGTTGGATTAGTTATAGATAAAATTTGGAGTATGTTTACGTAAGGAGTTATAAATGGCAATTAAAGTAGTTGCAACAAGAGTACCACCAGGAGATAGATGGGTACTAACAAATGAAGTTTCAGATGATCATTCAGTATTACCTTCTCTTACTGATGCATTAAATACAGTATATCAAATAACAGATGACCGTATATTCACGATAGACGCAATCAAGGGTGAGATACAAGTTGATTCTGAAATACAAGATGGTCCTAGAAAATGGGACTTATATGGAGAATACGGCGATGATAAATCGCTATTACAAGGATAAGTTATGCAAGCACAACAACAAATGCAAATTGACCCAACACAAGGAGAAGTAGTAAACTGTCAAGCTTGTGGTGATGATAAAGGTCACTGGGATCAAAAGTTACAAGTCAGAAGAATATCCGCACTCACTAGTCCAACAGGAAAAGAGATGTACATTCAAATTCCTATCATGGTATGTGCGAACTGCGGAGAAGAATTCCCTCAACCATCAGCACTTGAAGCGTAGTGGCGGCGCGCGCGTCAGACAGCTTACGTCCGACCGACCACCGTCAGGACCTACACTAAAAAACGTGAAGCTCACAGATAACCCTATAACCCTATATCTCAAGTCGGCACTTTGGTTAGTTGCCGAGTTCCTTGTGTTTTGGGTGTTTATGTGGTTCTTGATGAACTTGATAGTCATGGGTCTCTATCTTTGGGGTGCATGTTTATTCATAGTCTCTATCGTAGTACTATATCAAGAAGCAAGGACACTATGAAGTCCACACAGCGGGTAAGAGCTAGACATCGTATGAGTTGGATGCAGGGACTATCACTTCAATTAAAGCGTCAACAGACAGCTCGTATTCGTTGCTTTTATATGAGACGTGACTTCCGCCAGCCCGGTAGTAGTGTGACATTTGATCCATATCCCCCTAAGTA
>Ga0160423_10001276_pt1 | contig 21090 bp, 19 predicted proteins | sample CRUFie14St8metaG_FD_108191 | JGI IMG/M metagenome (GOLD analysis project Ga0160423, IMG submission 108191) | Marine microbial communities from the Costa Rica Dome - CRUD Field 142mm St8 metaG | ecosystem: Environmental > Aquatic > Marine > Oceanic > Photic zone | place: Costa Rica: the Eastern... | reverse complement strand
CAATCCACTCGTTGACTATCCCTTCTTAAAACATTCCATAATTTGGTCGATCATAGTGAACGCTTTGATACTTGATTTAGAAACATTGCCAAAAGCGATGGGACACATTGTTAGGAAATTACTGCTATTTAATCAGGCAATCATCATTGTTTTGCATTTAGATAGTGCTTCGAATTTTTGCAAAGGGACGCGGCTTTTTTTGAGACCTTTGGGGGGTGTTTTGTGTTGGTGGCTATAACATAATTTCCATCGAATGAGGCATTGGCAGTTCTTGGGGTTTTAAGAGTAATGTTAGTATTTCGATTGGTTTCAACTGTGCCGCGGTTGCGCAGAATTGTTGCGCCACTTTCGCATGCCGTTCCCGTGGTGGAAGCCATAATTGCACCGCTTTTGTTGGTGTTTTACGTGTTGGCGGTGATTACGACAGAAATTTTGGGACATAATTTCCCGGGATGTTTAGTATCCAAGGTGACTCAATGCTACAGTTTTCCAAATTATGACATTAAAAAGTTGGTCCATGGGAATCGTCCGACCTGTAATGGAAATTTATCCGTTGGCTTGGATCCTATTTGTCGCCTTTGTAATTTTATCGGGTTTTACCGTATTAAACTTGTTTATCGGTATCACAATAAACTCTATGCAGACCTTAATTAAGGCAAACAAACGGGTGATGCTTGTGAAAGTGAAGTGAATAAAAGATATGTTAGCGAAGAAGATAGTAAGGTATCCAAGCAATACAGAGAGAAATAGTCGAACTAAAGCGTTTGATAATTAATCAACCTCGACAATAAATCATACTATAACGATATTACTTCTAGTGCTCTATCGAGACTTACGGGCGCTTCATCTATCAGGAGCTTTGATGCTTCAGTTTGAAATGAAGTCTCATTGACGGCTAATGGATCTCGCGGAGTGAGTCTCGTGTCCACAACTAGGCGAGATAAAATAAGGCGGCGGGCATCTCCGCCCTTCACACCAATTTTGGCACCTTCTGAGGCCAAAAGTGTGGCGGTTTTAGCATTATAAAGGCCACTGGCAGCTCGTCTGCATTCGGATTCACTATCGGGATTTTCGGCTACAATAGTGGCAAATTCAATTGCGCGACCGATTTTATTTTGAAGGAGTGATTTTAACTGACCAGGGCAACTTGAAGCGTTATCAAGTAGTAGAGTCATATCTTCTCGGAAAGCTTCACCACAATTTTCTTTTTTTATCGCTCGGGTGATAACGTCTAAGGCATTTATGTTAGTCGTGCCTTCCCAAAGGAGCCCTATTTGTGCGTCTCTAACTAACCGAGGGTTAACCCATTCTTCTATGTAGCCTAGGCCGCCGCGTGTCTCCATAGATGCGGTTGCGACGGGAACGTTATCTCTGCATGCCATCATTTTAAGTAATGGTGTTGCTAACCGAAGAAGCTTCTCACTTCTTTTGTCACCGTTCTCCGCTTCTTGCATACAATGCGAGGTGTACATGACAGCACTTAAAGCTTGTTCGGTTGGAATAATGATATCGAGTAATTGGCTACGCATTAACGGTTTGTTTATTATGGGTTCCCCGAATTGTTGGCGGAAACGGGCAGCACTTAACGCCTCATTTAGGCAGCGACGCATCATTCCTGCGGCCCGAACGCCATGCGAAAGCCGTGATAAATTTACTTGGCCTAACATTTGTTTTATTCCTTGAGAGACATCCCCAACTGCATATGCTTTTGCGCCTTCGAATATTATTTCTCCAGATGCCATGCTTTTAGTACCCAGTTTATCTTTCAGTCGAACGATACGGTAGCTGTTTCGGGACCCGTCTTCCAGATGTCTTGGCATAGCAAATAATCCCAGTCCCTTTGTGCCGGCAGGTGCACCATCGGGCCTCGCTAGCAGCAGTGCTACATCGGCATCGGCATGCGAACAAAACCATTTCTCGCCGTAGAGTTTCCAGTTGTCTCCATCGGGTACTGCAGTCAATGTTCCGTTGCCAACATCAGATCCTGCCGACTTTTCCGTCATGAACTGCGTGCCTGTTAATCTCTGACTAAAGTCGAGGCTGGTTAATCCTTCCCAGAATAGTTTTTTCAGTTTTGCGTCGTTGGCCCATTCGAAGTGGTAAGCCGATGTTTCGGATACGGATAATGGGCATAAAATTCCAAATTCCGCTTGGGAAAATAGATATTGAAATGCATATTTAATGGGAGGAGAAACAACTTGGTGCCAGCCAAGGGCTCCAGGACGATGAGACATAGCAGCCATTTTAAAATCATCCCAGGCGATCTGTTCCATTTCTTTGTAGGCAGGATGATATTCAATCCAGTCGATATCACGGCCAAATCGATCCCTTGGATGCAATACGGGAATGTTTTTATCAGCCTGCATAGCCAAGTCATTTAAACGTCCGCCAGCAACCTTTCCTAGACGCTCAAGGTGTGATTTGAAATGTTGGTATTCATCCTTTGAGGTATATAGTGGCAAAAGACTTTGAAATTGGTGGTCTATTAGGAAAAAGTTTTGGCCGGAACAATCTGGTGGAATATTATTACTATCATTCAAGCCTGGCCTCTCTGCCGGATTATAGTTAGGATCGGTATATTTTGTATTCACCATGATAGAAAAACCTTCTTGCTCTTCTTTGGGATTACTGGATATGAGTAAGGTTTTAGGACCGTTATATTGCATCGGCGATATTTCAAAAAATTCTAGAGGGATTTAATCTACTTAGAAACAATTAAGTTTGAAAATAGTAAACCCAGATAAATTTTATAAGGAAGCTATTAGATAATTTCCACAGGTAGACTATCTCATCTCGTAATGTCGTTTTTTTGTGCTGTTGTTTTATTGTAGAGCATAGCTTTTTGAAATATTTAAAAAAGTATTGCTCTATTGTATTTTAAACGGGCTTGGTTAAGGCTTTACGAAGAAAAATTCCGAAGAGAAGAAATAACGGCCGTAGAAATAGAGAAAAAAGATGATGTTTGGAAGATCGTATTGCGTCGCCCTGAAGTCCGAAATGCCATGGACCAATCAAAAAGTAACTCATACAAACTTCTATGATCCAATGGAACAGGGGTGGCTGGATAGAGTTCTCCCAATCGTTGCATCATGAAATTAGCTCTCTTAATTTTTATCATGTAAGACTTTAATAAATTTAAGTTCTCTTGCCATTCTTTACCCCGGCGCTAGACCTAAGTTGGTCTGATCTTATTTCTTACTCCTGGTCATGGTCACCAATGCCGATCTCAGATCGTCATACGATCGTCATAGTTAAGGTTTGTGGGGTGAACGGGATATAGGTAAGTCTCTGTAATTAAAATGTTATTTTATTTTCACCAAAAACTAAGACTTTCTCTGGGGTTTTCCTCTAAAAGTCTTGCTTTTCCGTGGGCTTTGCGTCTATTTTTCTCACCAGCGGCTCCGTAGCTCAACTGGATAGAGCATCTGCCTTCTAAGCAGAGGGTTGCAGGTTCGAGTCCTGCCGGAGTCGCCAACTAGGTTATCAAAATAAGTCATACCTAACTAAAAAAAATTGAAAATATCTGGAAGGGCTTTGTTGCTATGACCAATTATAGTCTCTCTTTGCCGCCTCTACGCTAATATAACCGTTTTCAATATCACGTTTGATGGCATCTTGATCTCTTCGGTTTGGGGGTCCATAGCCACCAGCTCCTGAAAGGCGAAAACTCAATATATCGCCCTCTTGAAGATCCTCAACACCTTTAGAGGGAAGTGCTTTTTTCTTATTTCCTCTAATCAATAGCGTTTCGGCAAGCCTACCGGCTTTCCCATCAAAAACCCCATAGGGTGGAAATTTATGTCTATCCGCCAAATGCGATAAAACCGCTGTGCTATTTAGTAATTCGATATCTTTCCTCAACCCACATCCGCCTCTCCATTGCCCGGCGCCACCGCTGTCTTGTAAAAGTTCAAGACAATTTATACGAATGGGGTTAAGCGATTCATGTACCTCAATTGGTATGTTGGTACAGTTCATCACTGGCGATAGGGCTTCAGGGCCGTCTTCGCCGTATCTTCCTCCGTAACCGGCTAAAGATAGATCATACATAACAAATTGTTTCTTTGTTCTGTCGTCAATGCCGCCGATATTGGGGTTTGACCAATGCGAAAATGCACCCATTGCCTTTTTTGGAAGGGCTTGGGACAACGCTCCATTAATAGTATCAAATATTCTGATCTGAAGTATTGCTCTACCTCCTGAGGGTGCTGGAAAAGAAGGATTAAAAAAAGAACCTTCGCGCGCCTTAATTGTTATTGGTCGCATTGCACCTTCTGTTTGGGGGTCCTTTGCATCACAAAAGACCTTAATAGCGAAAAGTGCATAGGCTCGAGTATAGTTAATATATGAGTTTATAGCTGCAGGAACGGCATCTGACGACCGCGAGAAGTCTATTTCAACACCTCCTAATCCGTCAAAAGTTATATCAACTGCCATTTTTACAGGCATGGTTCCAGGACCATAATCATCTAAATAGTCGTCAAAGCTGTATTTTCCTTTTGGGACTAAAGAGAGAGCTTTTCGCATGGCTTGCTCTGAGCGATCCAAAATAAACTCATAAGCACGCTTTACTATTTTCAATCCATAGTCATCAAATAATTTAGATAGTCTTGCAGCTGCACTTAAGTTTGCAGTGTGCTGCGCCAATAAATCTCCGCGAACCTTTTCCGGTACTCTGACGTTACCAAGAATAACCCGCAGAATATCTTCATCGATATCCCCCTTTTTTACAAAGCGGACAGGTAAAAGACGTAACCCCTCTTGATATGCCTCTGTGACCCCCTGTACTTTTTGAGAGCCTGGAGCTGCGCCTCCCATATCAATTTGGTGGGCAGAACAAGCTACGAATCCTACCAGTTTTTTTTTATTGAAAACTGGCATGATCTGAAATGTGTCAGGAAAATGTCCCGAACCTAAAAACGAATCATTCAGAAGAATTGAATCTCCAGGCGCCAGTGTTTCTGGTGGAAAATAAGATAATGCGTGTTTAACGCAAGACGGCATCGCACCAAGATGACCAGGGCTGAAATTGCCCTGTGCTACCATCATAGCATTGCTATCGAATATAGCAGTTGAAAAATCGTCCCCCTCCCTTACCCCCTCAGAAAAAGCGGTATGTCTAAGTGTTGTTCCTAACTCTTCAGCAATTGATAGCAAAGTGTTCCAAATCACTGTAACTGTTACTGGGTCAAGCTGCTTATCACTCACTATTTTCGTCCCTCCGAAAGTTAATCTGGGTGTATTTCAATAATTAAGTGACCTAATTTATGTTTTCTTACCGTGTCGTTCGGTAGGACCAACGTAGTACAGTCTGCATCTTCAACAAGAGCGGGTCCGGTCAGGATTTTGTCCACTGGCAGTGCGCGTCTATCGATTGTCCGGGTATCAATAAAATCATCCATTTCTGGAAACCACACAGGTCGGCTTCTTTGGTCGTTAAGGGACGCAAAATGTGCTGTATTGTGATCGTTATTATTATGAGAATCGATATTGTTTGTTATAGTTGCGATTAATGTCCAATCTAAACCTTCAATCTCGGCGTCAGCATCCAGAAACTTATGCTTTTTTAGATACGCATTTTCAAAAGCGCTTTTAATGAGAGAATTGTAACTTGGACCAATATATCCAGAGGGTAAATCGACCGGGATTTCAAACCCCTGTCCAACGTACCTCATTGATGCCTGTCGTATTACCTCACAATCACCTTTAACCCCCAATCTATCCAGATCTTTTTTGATGCGTTGTTCCAGTTCATCAAAAATTTCTGCAATTCTGGAGTAAGCGAAACCTTTGATGTTAACTAACTCCGTGGTTGACATATCAATTTTAGGTTGAGCTTCGAGCAATCCTATAGCCGAACCTAGGCCTGCCGCGAAGGGGATAATTACTTTTGGAATGCCGATTTCTTTGGCTAACCTGCTAGCATGAAGAGGCCCAGCTCCTCCAAATGCTACCATCGAATATTTTCTTGGGTCTCTCCCTCTTTCTATTGATACAATTCGCAGCGCATTCTCCATATTTTTTGTTGCAACAGCGTGGACGCCCCATGCAGCGCGTTCTAAACTCAAATTCAATGGTTTAGCAATTTGTGTTTCCATCTCAAGTCGTGCTCGTTCCACATCAAGTTTGATTTTGCCTGAATTAAACCCGTCGGGTGAAATGTAGCCCAAAATAACGTTTGCATCGGTTACAGTGGGATGTTTTCCACCAAGCCCATAGCATATGGGCCCAGGGTTCGCCCCGGCACTTTCAGGACCAATAGAAATAATTCCCATGTTCACACTTGCGATAGATCCTCCGCCTGCACCAATCTCAATAAGTTCTACAGAAGGCACGTTAATTGGAAGTCCACTGCCTTTTTTAAACTGCACATGCCCGATCTCAAACGTCGGGCTGATAGCCGGCCTTCCATTATCGACTGCTCCAAGTTTTGCTGTTGTCCCTCCCATATCGAATGTGATGATATGTTTCTCTCCGACGCGTTCACCAACCACCCCCCCCATTAAGACGCCGGCAGCCGGACCAGACTCTACAACACGAATAGGATAATGGCGCGCTATTTTGGGCGATACGAGACCACCGTTGGATTGCATTATAAAAAGATCGTTTTTGAAACCTTTTTTGGCCAGTGCAGATTCTAAACGAGCTATGTATCGATCAAGGATTGGTTGAACATAAGCATTGGCAACGGCAGTATTGGTGCGCTCATATTCCCTCAATTTTGGCGAGATTTCTGAAGAAACAGAAACTGATAATTGAGGTGCTCTTCTCAAAATTGTATCTCTTATGACATCTTCATGTGATGGGTTGGCGTAAGAATGGATCAATGAAATAGCAACAGAAGCAACGTTCAATTCGATTATTTTTTTCACCGCTTCATCTACAGATGCAGTATCTAAAGGAGTTGAAATTGATCCGTCGTAATCTGTCCGTTCTAAAACCTCAAAGATATTTTTTCTTTCAACAAGCGGTCTTGGCTTATTAATATATAGATCATACGTTTCGTATCGTTTTTGTCGCCCAATAATTAATACATCGCGGAAACCCTTTGTCGTTATTAGTGCGGTCGATGCGCCTTTGCGTTCTAAAACCGCGTTGGTAGCGATGGTGGTTGCATGTAAAATAGCATCAACATCTGCTAGGGTCATTTTTGCCTTTTTAATTAATTGGTTTAATCCGGATAATACTGCCATCTCAGGATTTGATGGGGTGCTGGAGATTTTTAGAAAATAGGACTTTTGGGTTTTATAATCTTGTAAAACAAAGTCTGTGAAAGTTCCGCCGATATCAAATGCCAATCTTATCATAAGTACAATGTAGCAAAATAAAAATCTTTAAAAAGATAAAAAAAGAAGAATTATGGCATAACGGAATAAATCTCGTTGTTAAAAAACTTCGAAGGTGCTGGTTGCCTTCAAGTTATCAAAGTTAAGTCCGATAAAGAGGCCATTGTTCTTGATTGTGGCTTCGTTTCAAAAATAGAGAAGTCAAACACAATTAAAATAAACCGAATAACGGGGGCTTATTTAAATAGGAATGTATATTATAAGCCTAATTTCAAAACTATTCGTGGAGAGACACAAACGGAGGTTTGGTGCAAGAAGGCAAAGCCAAAGCCCTAATCTCCCTGCGTAAGACGCTTTAATCACCAAAAGTAATTTTGAATGATCTGTTCAACAAGAGGGTAAAGAGATGGCACAGCAATATACCGGAAAATGTCAATGTGGAGGTGTCAATTACACGTTATTAAGTTCTCCTAAAACAACGCACGCATGCCATTGTTTTGATTGTCAAAAACGCACAGGGAGTGCGTTTGGGATATCAATGATTGTAGCAGACGATGATTTATCTTTAACCGGAGAGCTCAAATCTTTTGAGAGAATAGCTGATAGCGGGTTTAAATTGACACAATTCTTTTGTCCTGACTGCGGAAATCCAATTTACGCTTTAAATGAAAGACGGCCAAACCATGTTGTATTGTTTCCTGGTACTCTCAACGACACGAGTTGGTTTGAAATGGAGAGAGTGATCTGGAAAAGCAGGGCTCAAGCATGGTGTCCGATACCGGATGGGGTTGAAGTTTTTCAGGAATCGCAGCCTTTTTAAGCTAGATTGTAAGAAGCTAAAAGGAGAGGGGATATAGCCCACGCTTTCCGTTGAAAACATGGTGCAACTGGTATATCTCTTGTGACACCAAAAAAGGGATAAAATCGTTAAGTTATTGATTTTCCTAACACTTTGGCGGATAGAGCATCTGCCTTCTAAGCAGAGGGTTGCAGGTTCGAGTCCTGCCGGAGTAGCCAGCCCTCAATGAAGTCAGGACCTTTTACAAAACAGCTAATTGAAAGGATTGAGTTTTAGTACGGTAATATCGAGCGCCAGTATCGTTTTTGATCACGTTACAACGGGTATAAGCAAGGGCCGTACTTTGACGTCTTCGCCTTCCTCGGCGCCTAATACCCCTAGACCTAGTGTGTCGAGAGGTAATTGACCAGCTTCAACACTTTCATCCAGTTCTATCCAGGCACGCAGTGGTGTGCCAGTCGGTCCAAGAATTTCAATGCAATTATCCAGCGTTTGACCAAAGCGTTGGGCATCAGCAGGGTTTATGCGGCAGATTCGTTTTCGACTATAGCCTACGGTCTTGTAACAATCAAAGTCAGTGATGGCAGCCTGCAAAGTCGGCCTAGCTTTCAAAAGCCTCTCTCTGTGTTCTACTGAGGCATCTTGATCTATTGTATTATCATCCTTCAGTACTACTCCATAAATCTCTGTTGCTGCTTGCGTTGAGATAAGTCCAGCGCGCAAATCTTCTGTAATGCGATGGATTTCTCGCGTCAATGGATCGCCATACCCCCCCCCACCAGCTGACTGTAGGATCAACCTATCACCCTCTTTCATGGGGAAACCTCCGACTTTTCCCGGTGTGGGGAAGTCGATCCGCTTGCCGTCACGAATTATAAATGATTCTACCCGTGCTCCGGATTGACCAGTTAACACGCCAAACGGTGGCATAACCGCTCCATCTGAAAGTAGTGAATAGGATGCATTGCCACGGGTCAACATGATGCTTCGCCGCATACCAAGTCCGCCACGATTGTAACCAGCCCCGCCGGAATCAATCCCCTGACGTGTCCATTCAACGTGTAACGGAAATCTACTTTCCAATACTTCACTTGGCTGCGCTGTGCTAAGATCTCCCCAGTCGATTGCGGCCATAACGCTTGGGCCGTCAGATCCTTTAAATCCACCATTTCCACCGGCCGACCATTCATAGTGCACAAACTCCCGCCCAGTCTTCGGATCAATCCCACCAATTAAATTATGAAACGATGTACGATGGATGTCCGCAGAAATTAATTCTGGACAGATTTGACTTAATGCGCCCAACATGCAAGCAATTACTCGTTTTCGGATTTCACCGTGGCTACCCGCTGGAGCTGGGTGAGTTACGTTGACAATGGTACCCTCGGGCGCGATTACAGTTACCGGCCGAAATGAACCATGATTTAAGGCGTGCTTTGGATCCAGTGCTGACTTTAAAGTAATTAATACTGATGCCGCTGTAACTGCAAGAGTTGAGTTTACTGGTGCTGGAACTTGAGGGGACACGCCGGTGAAGTCGGCTGTGAGCTGATCACCCCTTATCGTCAATCTAAGAGGCAGCAATAATGGTTCAAGCCCGTCTGGTCCAAAGGTTTCCAAATAATCTTCATAGTAGACATCGCTATCTGGTAAAGACGAAATCTTCTCTCGCATCCGTTTTTCCGAACGTTCAAGATTTAAATTTACGCTAGCTAGCAATGGGTCCAGCCCGTGGCGGGAAATTAATTCGCGAAGCCTTCTCTCGGCCGTTTTACAGGCGGCCATGCCTGAATTGAAGTCGCCCAAGCGTTCATCGCGAACTCTCATATTTGATAATAACAATTCCATAACCGCGTTATTGATTTTACCACCTTCCATGATTTTTAATGGCGGAATACGGATACCTTCTTGGTATATCTCGTTTGCAGTACCGGACATTGAACCAGGGACAGACCCTCCGACGTCAGCCCAATGTTCACGCACAGCCGGGAAGAATACCAATTTACCATCATGGAATACTGGATAAATGATAGTAACGTCATTTAGGTGTGTTCCACCACGATAAGGATCATTCATCAAAATGGCGTCACCCGGCGCAAGGTCATCACCGAGTTCTTTCAGGGATTGTTCAACGGACCAAGGTAAAGGTACCACATGGCTTCCAATGTCTTCCGACTGAGCCACCACCTGGCCCGTAGCATCAAATAAACCACAAGAAAAGTCTCGCGCTTCATAGATGGCTACCGAGCGGGCTGTGCGGAATACTGTAGCACGCATCTCACGAACTACTGATATAAGGCCTTCAGTCATAATCTCTAATGTAACAGGGTCTATTTTGCTCATTTTGTCGTTTTCCGATCCAAGATCAGACTGCCCGTTGGGTCCATTGCTACGTTAAAGTTAGGTGGAACTACAGTAGTGGATCCAAGTTCTTCAATGATTGCAGGGCCCTCGAAAATCGTATTCAACGGTAAGTTTTCTCGCCAATAAACGGTTGTTTCTATGGATATGCCATTAAAAACTACCTGTCGCTTATCTCGAACGGAGCGAGCCAGGTCGTTGCCGCCAAGGACTGACGGTAAAGGAGGACGATCCGCACTTCCAAAGCCGGCGACACGAAAGGCTACCACTTCACCGGAGCCTCGATCTTTATGGGAGTATCGTTGTTCATAAGCTCGATGAAAGGCTTCCATCAGTTCTTCAGTATCCGTGCATGCAGCAGGTAGCATAATATTGAGCTCAAAGGACTGACCTACATAACGCATATCTAAACTGGCCTCGATGCGTATCTGGTCATTGTCAAAACCGTCGGCCCTAAGCCGGGCTCTTGCCTCATCCTCCAAGGGTTTCAGAGCCATTCTGATATCACTTATATCAGAGAATTCTAGCTGCATAATTTCGGTCTTAGCTACGTCATGCCTTGTGTCTGCAACCAATAATCCAAAAGCCGAAAAGTTTCCTGGAAGCGGCGGTATTACAACCCGGGCCATACCTAGTTCTTCTGCAATTAAAGCTCCATGCATCGGACCGGCTCCTCCAAAAGCAACGAGAGTAAAATCTCTTGGATCAATGCCGCGCATCACTGAGATTTCTTTAACAGAGCTGGTCATTTGAATTACCGCAAGTTGGATTATCCCTTCGGCCATGGCTTTGGTTGAAAGTTCCAACTTTTTAGCGATCTGAGCTATAGCAGTTTGAGCAGCTTTGACATCGATAAGGATAGAGCCACCAAGGGCGTCACTCGGAAGAAAACGGCCCAGTACTACATTAGCGTCGGTTACGGTTGGCTGCGTTCCACCCTTTCCATAACAAGCCGGTCCTGGTTCCGCACCGGCTGATTGCGGGCCAACATTTAAAAAAGTTCCTGCCTCCAAATAGGCTATACTCCCTCCACCTGCTCCGACGGTATTAATGTCAATTTGGGGCACTCGATTAGGATACCATCCGACCATTCCTTCTGGGTTCATACCATAGGTCCCATTTCGGATCATACAGGCATCAGTACTCGTGCCGCCCATGTCATAGGTGATAATGTCATGGATATTCAGCGCTTCAGAGAGTACGGTTGCAGCGATTACACCGCCGGCTGGTCCAGATAGTAATGAGTTTACAGGCCGATTAGCCATGCGAACCGCCGGCCAAGTTCCACCGTTTGACGCCATTACACGAACTGGGGTAGTTAAGCCTGAAGCAGCAAGCTTTTCTGCCAATTGGGTTAAATAACGTCCAGTGCGTGGTGCTACAAACGCGTTGAGAGCGGTAGTCGAGAACCTTTCAAATTCACGATATTCCGGCAGGATTTCATTTGATGTGCAGACATGTACTTCGGGCATCAATTTTTGGACAATTTCAGCTGCTCGCTGTTCATGCCGAGAATTGGCATAAGAGTGCAAGAAACACACTGCAACTGCTTCAATCCCCTCTGATATAAAATAGTTGCAGGCGGCTGCAACTTGCTCTTCATTGAGATGCTTATGGATCGAGCCGTCGACGCTACTTCGTTCATCCACTTCCATGATATGTTCACGCTGCACAATTCCGGCTGGGCGCACGGCTGTAATATCATAGAGTTGCGTACGGTTTCCACGGCCTATAACTAACACATCTCGGTAGCCTCGCGTTGTAATGATCCCGAGCTTGGCTCCCTTATATTCTAGCGCTGTGTTGGTAGCCACTGTAGTGCCATGTGAAAAACCGGTGATCTTTGGCAACTCAAACCCTGTTTCCTTGACTGCCGTTATTACGCCAAGAGCATGATCATTCGGCGTTGACGGTGTTTTCAGTGAAATCAATTTTCTTGTCTCGGAATTATAGGCAACCAAATCAGTGAATGTGCCGCCAGTATCGATACCAACCCATAGCATTGTTTCTTCTCCTTTGGTTGGGACTTAAGTACCCTACATTGCATATTTGTAATTTACTCACTTTAAGTTCAAAGCTGCTAATATAAGTGAGAATACCGGTCGACTTCAGTTTGCATTTATACGATCTTATAATAGTTACCGAAGTATTATTTTGCGAGTGGGTATATGGCAGAACTGAAAGAAAATTCCTACTTGTTATTTTTCCTTTACTACTCGCGAGTTTCTTTTCGGAAAAAATAAATCGCAGCTTTTGGTTCGTGCAACGTGGGCGTTTGACACTGTTTTTGTTGGCTTTGCAAAAAATAGATATAAAGGTATATCAGAATAATCATATTAGTAACGTTTGCGGACAAGCCATAGAATTCATCAGGGCTACTTTGGGTCAAGTATCTGTCTTTTTGACAAAGGGTTATAGGACCAAGACTTTCCGCCTTTAACAAAACGGATTTATAAAATTATTTTTATATGAAGCGATCCATAGTCTCGTAAATCACCCAGCTTATTGATTGTAACCATCTATAAAATTTAAAAAGGCTTTTGCTCCTTCTTTTGCATGACTGCATGCTATTGCATGTTTTGCGTGTGGGATAACCATTAATTGGGAGTTCGGCAGTAACGAATGTATCTCTGCAGATATAGTCACGGGAAGAAACGGACTTGCGTCTGGGTGTATGAGTAAAACTGGCGTCTCCAATCGATTTAAGTCTTGTGAAAGGTCTTGAGCCATTAGCAACTCTCCAAGCGCTAGTGTTGCTTCAGGGCTTGAGTTAGCTTGTATCTCAGAAAACCATTGATAGACATCATCTCCTACTGCACCAGGGAAAAATCTATGTTCCATCATTTTTGTTGTCCATGCCGAAAACCCTTCCTGCTCGACAGTCTTTCTCCAACCACCAACCTGATTGATATAGTTGCCTCGGTGTCCTGTTGAGAGTGCAGTCACGGTAGTTATTCTATTCGAAGCATTCAGAGCGGTATAAAGCGATATCGTGCCACCGATAGACTCACCGATAAGATGAAATTTGTCAGCGCCAACAGCATCTGCTACCGCAAGCACATCGGACATCATATCCTCCATGCTCCATTTTTGACCGTCTGGCGCAATGCTTGACCTTCCACAACCTCTCATATCAAAACGTACACATTTAAAGTTGTTTGAAAGATGCGGCAACCAATCTATCCAAATATCCATATCAATGCCAACGCCATGATGGAATAGAATTGTTTCCTCTGGGGTTCTCCAACGGGAGGTGGGATCTGTAACTGTATACTCGAGAAATCCATGTTTGGTCGATACTTGAGGCACGCTATTCTCCATTCACTATCTTGTAGCACTAAAAGTTAATATTTATTCCCAACTGTTCCAATGTATTATTTCAGAAACGGGGGGACGTTTCGCGGGTTTAAAGTCAGTTCCCTTAGTGTAGGCGACTGGCAATAACGCAACCTGCGCAAAGGTTTCAGGGATACCAATAATCTTCGATATTTCTCTCTCATATGCTAAATGAAGTGTTGTGATACACGAGCCGAGGCCACGCGCCCTTAACGCCAGTTGAAAGCTCCAAATTGCTGGAAAGATTGACCCGCCAAGAGATAGCCATTTACGCGCAGGGGCGTTAAGAGACATATGACTAGTATCTATGCAAGGAATAACCAGTAAGGGAACATCCTCCATGTTATCCGCTAAATACTGTGCAGATTCAAACACTTTGAAGTTCTGATCATCGCCTTTGTCTCTCGCGGAATTTTTCCCGTCTTCGAGATAATTGCTTGCACCTTGACGATAATAATTGGCAATTATTCGCCGTTTTCCTTTATCAGTGACGACAACCCATTGCCAACCCTGGCGATTGGAACCTGTGGGAGCCTGTTGAGAAATTTCTAAGCATTTTTCAATTTGCTGCTCTTCTACTAGCCGACTAAGGTCTAATCTCTTTCGCACTGCTCGGGTAGTTGTTAATAAAGTATCTGTGTGCTTGACATCAAATTTGGTCACGATCTTATATAACCTTTTACTTGTTGCTTGGTTCTAGCGGATAGGTTACTCGAAGAGTGTAAGTAGTTCATTTCTCTTGGAATAATCTGCACGCTATGTCTAAATTTGAATTACTATTGAAATGTGTTTCATAAACTAGAACTCCTTTTTCAGAAATAAGGGATACGAAAATGACGTACGAAAGTATGATTGTAGAAACAATAAAGATCAACGGACACAACAGTGATGCTATCAATGCTTACACAGCTCGTCCCATGGGGAAGGGACCATTTCCCGGGGTCGTGTTAATACATCATTTACCTGGCTGGGATGAAACCTATCGTGAATTTACGCGAAGATTTGCTCACCATGGCTATGCAGCAATAAGCCATAATCTCTATGATCGCATTGGTTATGGACCCTCAGACGATGTGGCAGCGAAGGCACGCGCAGAAGGAGGCGTTTCCGATGATCAAATGGTTGGTGACACGAAAGGCGCAGTGCAGTGGCTGCGGTCTCAACCTTGGAGCAATGGAAAAGTTGGCTTGATTGGAAGTTGTTCTGGTGGGAGACAAGCCTTTCTTTATGCATGCAAAAGAGATGATATTGATTGTGTGGTTGATTTATGGGGTGGTCGCGTTGTGCAGGCCGACGATGACCGTCCAGAGAAGCAACCAGTTCAACCGATTGATATGACGTCAGAGTTGTCTTGTCCATTATTAGGCATCTTTGGAAATGACGATCGTGCACCAAATGTTGAACAAGTAAATCAGCATGAAGAAGAATTGAAAAAACATAGCAAAAATTATGAATTTCATAGATACGACGATGCCGGCCATGGGATTTGGTATTACTACACGCCACTTTACAGAGTGGAACAAGCTATAGATAGTTGGCAAAAAACATTTGCTTTCTTTGAAAAACATCTTTCGGCGTAGAAATTATGTGTACTTCTATTGTTGAAATTGTCGATGCTGAGGGAAAAGGTAAGGATGGTAACTCGTGGTTTAAATTGAGGCAGGCGGTTGTTTGTTATGATCATCCTCACCACGCTCTCTTAGAGGAGGCAATAACTATTGATTTCATGAATGGTGAAGACGGCGTTGGAAAGCGAACTGCTGTTGAATTAACTCTGGACTCAGCAAAGGCGCTTCAAGGAGCGCTTAACCGTGCGATTGAACAAGCGGAAGAAGAAGTGGCAGAGGTTTCTAACTAGAAAAACCAAGCAATAAAAAAATAAGAATAAAAGTCGGCGTGGCTTATAAATAACTTTGTTAGAAGCAATGGCTTAAAAATTGTAGTTTTTAGACGTGTATTGCAGTTTTTTCTGTTATGTCAGCGTTCCACGAATTGGATAATTATGTTTTTTATTTGCATTGTACCGCGAATAATCAGTTCTGGTTTTGGTCGAATGAATGGTGCTTTTGAAATTTTCAAAATATGTGGTTGGCCATTTTCGTTGAAAACAAATAGTCTCGGTTCTTGGAATGGTCTACCAGTTCCGTTGGGACGTGTTTCTGAGATATAAAGGCCAACTTCCCTTGCGAAATTATTAGCTTTTTCTTTAGTACCACCAGAAATAAATACAATATCAATTTCTAATTCATCAAACTTGTCTTTAAAAGCTTCTATTTTCGCTGTGTAGGTTTTGTAGATTGGGCAATGTAGTCTACGGTAAACAACTATCATCTGCCATCGGTTGTTGTACCAGAGACCGTAACCCCTTTGCCGTCGATAGTGGCGAGCGTCACTTGATGCATCGGCTTATCGGGATTGCGTTTATAAAAGATAATCTTCTATTCCATTTTTTCGTTGATGATAGGTTGTTAACAAGTTTGATTCGACAAAGGCAAGCTACGCAGCCAAAGGCAGATGTTATCTTATTTTAGCTACAAGGATTTTCTTAAACGGTTATTGCTCATTATACTCATTTAAAAAATTAACTAAAACGTGTGCACACTCAGCTGCATGAGACGTAATCAAAAAATGCGCAGCGTTGTTTATTATAACAGAGCGTTGGTTGGGTATGCAGGTTTGCAAAGTTTTTGTAATCTGCACCATCTGGGTATTAGCGTGGGCACCTCTCACTAATAACACCGGCATAGAGAGCTTAGCGTAGTCATCAGCTTTAGCTCTGAAGCTAAGGGCAGTGTGCCAATCTAGCACATTGCTATAAGCTGTTTGACGACAATATTGTTGCACGGAGTTGGGCATTGAATCAAAAGATCCATCGCCACCCCAAAAATCTATTATAATTCTTGCGGCATCGTCGTTTTGCGCGTTAAATGCCGCCTCAAACTCATCCTTAATCTTTATCGTTTCTTCAAATAAATGACGATGTTCGCAGGCATCAATAAGTGTTATAGGATTTGCTTCAAATGTTGTGATGCTGAGAATTTGAAATCTGTCCGATAGCGCACTAGCCAGTGCCACCATTCCACCGAATGAGTGTCCAACTAAATGGACGGGCTGTCCAATTTTAGCTACTACTGTCTCAATTATATTAATAAGATTTTGCATTCCATAGTTATCAATGCTTCGTAATTCCTCTGTAGAACCATATCCACAAAGGCTAGTACCGATAAAACGGAAATTTGGGGGCATTAATTCTTGTACTTGGTTCCAAGCGGAAGGAGTGCTGAATGAGCCGGGAATAAATAGTATTGCTGGACCTTCCCCATACTCAATGTAATCTATTTTTTTTCCTTTGTAGGTAATCACTCGGGGTACTCCTGGCTTCGCCAAAATTTACCAGACTTTAACTTTAAGTATGTCCAACAGTATACTAATAGAAAACCATTAATAACTTGGGCTGCTTCAAATTACTAGAACCCAATTGAAGCCAAACAAACTAATGAAATCGTCTGATAAGGCAATCACACCATATATTAAAGAAGGGCTCCAACTTGGAATTTGATGTAAGGGAAGACGGGACACCGTTTTCGCCAAAGTTTGATGATGTTTATTTTTCGTCGGAGAATGGCTTGGCTGAGACAGAGTATGTCTTTTTGCGAGGCAATGGCCTGCCGCAGGCTTGGGAGCAAAGAGAGGACTTTACTATCATTGAAACGGGGTTTGGTACTGGATTGAATTTTCTCGCCGCTTGGAAGGCATGGCGTGAAACGCAACCAAAAACTAGTAAACTCAGATTTTACACGATCGAGGCTTTTCCACTTACTGTTAAGCAGATTTATGACAGTTTAAAAAAATTCACCGAATTAGGGACTTATTTAAGTTGTTTTTGCGCTGTTTACTCTAAACCAACAACTGACCGCTACAATCTTTTTTTAGATAAGGGGAGCGTGGAGATCACCATATTCATAGAGGATATAAATATTGCTTTACCTAAGCTAAACATCCTGGCAGATGTGTGGTTCCTGGATGGATTTAGTCCTGCTAAAAACCCAGCTATGTGGACACCAGTGCTCTTCAATGAAATGAGACGTCTAAGCGGTAAAGGAACAAGCTATGCGACTTTTACATCTGCTTCAATGGTTCAAAAGGGACTTAGAGAGAACGGATTTAAAATAAAAAAACAGCCAGGGTTTGGAAAGAAAAGGGAGATGCTTTCCGGGGTATATTGTCCTTGAGCGGGTAATGGAGATCTGTTGAAGGCCTACCAATATGTTTTTGTTCTGTTTGAGTAAAAATGGAGGGGTTATGAAATCAACAAATTACTGCATTATCACCGTGGCAGAATGTCAATCAAAAAGCCTTTCTAAAAATTTAGAATTATGTAGGCAACTAAAGACTTATGTAGAGGACAACGTAACTAACACTTTAATTTATTTTGGCTTTTTTACCACTGGTAACGATGCTGGAGCGCTAGCTTATTTTGAAAATTATTCAACGTTAAGAGATTTCGAACAGGCTTCTGAAATCTACCAAGACTCTTCCTATTATCAGAAGTTATTTAATGGAAAGACGGCCTCTATTAAATCAAGTAATTTCATTAAATACAGTCCTGTAAATTATGAGCAGGATCTCGAAGGGAGGGGGCGCTATCTTGTCCTGACCAGGGTAGCAACGGACAGGACCATGGTAACATCAATAAATAAGCTCGCTCCAATTTTTTCGGAAACTGGTGCACTTACTTACAGATTAGGATCAATCATAACCGGCGAAAATGTCGGCAACGAACTTTTAGTTGTTTCTTACAGGTCGATGGAGCAGATAGAAAGGGCTTACGATTTGCTGGCTAATAATTCGGATTACGGTCATCTAGTTAATAATGTAACAGTAAATTCAAGGAACATTATTAAACTCGAATTTTGATTGCCATATTTTTAAATTAGGATCTTTAATAAGATCATCTAGTTAAAATTTTGCAAGGGTACCGTCGGTTGACGATCATGTTGCTTGTTTAGAAAAGATCTAGCAGTTTCTACTCTTCCATCATTTATGAGCGCGGACAGATAGGTGTTTTGGATCAAGTCTCGTTGCGCCCTTGATCCTCCAATTCTGACCACTTCATCCGCGATTGGCTCTAATGTAGTTATCACGTTATTCCAGTCTTTTTGAGCATGTGATTTAAAGGCCTTTACTAATTCTGCCGGGACTAAACCAGCGGGCAACGTCTCTTTTTTGCCAGCCTCAATTAAAGCATCATGCCATGTATTGACATCCTCTTGATCATTTAACGCTATTGACGGTAATGCGCCGTGTGCATCAACAAATACCATGGGTTTTGGAAAACTATTTTTTCTAAATTCGAGTAGTTCTTGCCAATGTTTCTCAGATCTATCCATTCCGGCTAGTTCTGAACGCCAAAGTAACGCAGCGCCATCGGTGAATACATTTATTGAGGGACTATTAGAAACTTTTGGTGAACAGTATTTCTCGTATAGTGGTAGTACGCTTTCATGCTCTCCAATCATTAGTTTCGATAAACAGAAATGCCACCAGCAGTGGCAGCTAAGATAATTATCAAGAGCGTAATCGGGCAGCCATTTTTCTAAATAATCCGCAACTAGTTTGTCTTCGCCTGCTTCATAAAGCGCATGGGCCCAGACATGTGCTGTGTGAGCACTTCTTGGATTTTGTTTTAGAGCATTTTCGACCATATCGCGACCCTTCACCCACTCGCCAATTTCTACAAGGGCGAAACCATAAACGGTTGCAAACCACCAGTCGTCGCCATATGCATCAGCTAATGGCCTTAAAAGCTCAACTTGTTCATTTTCTCGATCAGCACGCCCACTGAACCCTATTAGTCCGAAGACACTGCATGCGGGTGCTAGAGCAAACGCGTCGGTTGGATACTCGTTGACGTGTTTTCGAATAAGTTCTAGTCCAGCTGGCCCTTGTCCAGTTGTAAGTAGCTGGAAAATCTGTGCGTGTTGTCGTTCTCGGTCTGTTGCATTGGCTGCTAGCTCAACTGCCTTCTCGGCAGATTGTTTTGCATCGGGCATTTTCCCTTTAAGTTGAAGTATTCGGGCTTTTGCAGAGTACGCTAGAGCAAAGTTTGGATCAGCATTAATACATTTGTCCAAGGCATTTTCAACATTTCCCGTCGCTGATAAAATTGCGTCAATTGCTTCAACGTAAGCCTGTCGAGCGGCGTCAGAAGATGTTGATATTTGCAAATCATATCTGTCTTTTAAAACCATGTAACCCCCGAGATTTTGCTATATCATAACTAAATTATTAGAATAAAAAACAATATTTCGTTAACTCAACTAAACAAGTCTCAGGATAAAATAAAAGTCGATTTGGATGTAAGAGGTTTTCAAATCAAAGGTAGGTTTATCGAGCACTCTATATGATCATCAATACGCGGGTTTTTCATGATTTACATGGTTGAAATGAATTTAATTGATAAAAATAGGCGTAAAGACTGGGATAAGTGGTATGAAGAGCATACAAAGATGCTTCTAACATTCCCTGGATTTCATGCAACGCAGAGGTTCGAGTGCATATCTGATACAAAAGCACCTTTTGTCGCCTTACACCATGTTGATGGACCAGAGTTTTTCAAAAGTGATGCATACATAAATAATGCAGGCCCTGGGGGGACGGGTGAATGGCGAACTAAAATGAACAACTGGAGTAGAAATTTATTCCAGGGTTTAAAAACGACCCCAAACATCTCCTTCAACGAGTATCTTATCATTATCGAAGAAGCATTTGATCTGTCGTCTGCCAATAATCTTAAGATTGTTTGGTTAGAAAGCGTTGGCCTCGATAGAGATATAGATAAACGAGGCTTCGGGTGTTTGAATTCTATGACTGATATAAAACAGTTACTTGAAATGCCGAGTGTTCGGGTTCTTAAACCGTTGAATAAACGCCGGACTGAAGTTGATTTGCGCTTTTGTAGATGACTTTATATTAATTGCATACCACTTGCTCTTGTTTATTCTGTTTCGAGTTGTTTTTGAATTGGGGCTTCGATCTAGAACATTTTTTTAACGTATTCTATTTTAAAAATTAAAAATTTAAGCGGGAGGAAATCATTGGAATTAAAAGGTAGAGTAGCTTTCGGACGGATGGACGCAGTAACGTTTGGCCGTCCTGCTAATGAGGCATTGCTGGAGGAAATAAACAATTATGATGCCAATCGTGTTTTTCTATTAGCTAGTGGTACTTTAAACCGCAATACAGATGAGATAGACAAAATCCGCAGAAGCCTTGGAAATAAATGTGTTGGTGAATTTTTTGATATGT
>Ga0160423_10001275_pt1 | contig 21097 bp, 21 predicted proteins | sample CRUFie14St8metaG_FD_108191 | JGI IMG/M metagenome (GOLD analysis project Ga0160423, IMG submission 108191) | Marine microbial communities from the Costa Rica Dome - CRUD Field 142mm St8 metaG | ecosystem: Environmental > Aquatic > Marine > Oceanic > Photic zone | place: Costa Rica: the Eastern... | reverse complement strand
GGGAACGACCATTGTTTCACCGACGGCACCTGCCGGCACGCCGGCGGTTCCAGGAAGTCCAAGTGTTGCAACTCCGCTTCCGCCCGCTGCGAGTAACGCGTCGGTTGCGCCGTGGAAATTGCCGTGAAAAATAATGACACGGTCACGCCCGGTGTATCCACGCGCTAATCGAACCGCTGTAGATGTTGCTTCGGTACCGGAGTTCATAAATCGAACGCGTTCGCAACTTGGAACCCGGTCGCGTATCGCCTCAGCAAGCTTCATCTCGCGGGGTGTAGGTGCACCAAATGACGTTCCGTCAACAGCGGCTGCACTCACCGCTTGGGTCACCGCTGGGTGGGCGTGGCCAAGAATCACCGCTCCATAACTTTGCACCAGGTCTATGTAGCGACGACCCTCAACATCAGTGATGTGCGCGCCCTTGGCTCCAGCAACCACATATGGCCGACCACCCACCGAGCGAAACGCACGAATCGATGAGTTCACTCCGCCCGGGATGGCGAGCGAAGAACGTTCGAAGATCTCATCATTCGATGAGATTCCGGCACCAACACATAAGGATGCGTAACACCCTGCGCTCTCACAGCGCTCCTTATCACAGCGACTGATCACGAAATTCCCTGGGCACCCTCTGCAAACCACCGAGTGAGGTAAGTGAGAATAATTCCTGCTCCAGCTCGTTTGATGGCAGTGAGTTGCTCAAGAGCGACTAAGTCGCCATCAATCCAACCATTCGCTGCCGCCGCCATGATCATTGCATACTCACCACTCACGTGAAACGCAGCGACGGGAAGATCGATAGCTGCGCGCACCTCGGCAATTACATCGAGATAGGTCACTGCTGGTTTCACCATAATAATGTCGGCACCCTGGGCTACGTCGTCAGCGACTTCAACAAGTGCTTCGCGACCATTTCGCCAATCCTGCTGGTACCCCGCCCGGTCACCCCCACCAGAAATGTTGACGTTAACCGCTTCACGGAATGGACCATACAAACCGCTCGCATACTTACTTCCGTACGCCATGATCGGAATCTCGTTGTGGCCTGCGCGATCTAGTGCAGAACGAATTGCCGCTACCTGGCCGTCCATCATTCCGCTTGGTGCGACCATGTGGGCGCCCGCGTCGGCTTGTGCGACTGCAGTGGCAGCGTACAACCCGAGAGTTGCGTCATTATTAACCATCCCGTACTCGTCCAGGATCCCGCAGTGGCCGTGGTCGGTGTATTCGCAAACACAGAGATCAGAGATGAGTACGACGTCATCTCCAACGTCCGCTCGGAGCTTTTCAAGTGCCACTTGTGCTATGCCGTTACTCGCACAAGATGATGAACCTGTTGCGTCTTTGTGCTTTGGGATCCCGAACAGCATGACTGATCGAACGCCGAGCTCAGCAAGCTCGTAGACCTCCCGCCGCAACGAGTCAAGGGAGTGTTGGACGACACCAGGTAGCGAACTGACGGGGACTGGATCATCAACGCTCTCGCGAACGAAGAGCGGCGCAACTAGATCTTGCACGTTTACACGGGTTTCCGCAACGAGGTCACGCATTGCAGACGTCGAACGAATTCGTCGCGGGCGATGGGCCGGAAACGGTGCGGGAACAAAAGCCACCCCCGTATGGTACGAGCACCTGCCGCCGTCGGCACACCCGTGAGTTGTATCTAGTCAATTGAAGTAGTTCAACGTGGCGGAGACAAGGCCGTCGATCGTCGACGATTCCGCAATGTCAGCCACTCGTAAAGCTTCCCGTTCAGCGGTTTGGGCTGTCGGAACGCCGATCGTAACTACTGGTGGTGAAGTGAGCTGATAGGTACGGCACATTAATGCCCACGCGCTCGCAGCAGAACTCGCAGCAAGCAACACGAGCTCTGCTTTCACTGCATTTTCGGCAACATGCTGATCAACTCTTAGTTGCTGGGTTCGATAAGCAACGACATCAGTGACCCTCCACCCGAGTCGCTCAATACCGATGCGGACCTCATCAGATGCTTGCTCGCCGCGGACAATCAGAACGTGTCCTCCACCATCTGGTGCTGTCGGAAAAACGCTCACAAGGTCTTTCCCTGAGGCATTTTCAGGAACGAGGTCAACAATCTCGCCGCTCGCCTCACTGAGCATTGCCGCTGAAGAGGGACCGACTGCGCTGCGATGTGAAGCGAGCGAAGCCCACGGCGCGCTTCGGCGCGCTCCATTCGCAGAGGTAACAACGAGCCAATCGATTGGGCCAGCTACTGAGGTATTGACCGGGACGTCGATGATGTCGGTGAGCGGAAGATGCACAACTGTTGCCCCGTAGTGTTCAAGGCGTCGTTCCAGGTCTCCGGCATCGGGTCGAGTGGTCACAACTGTACGACCGTGGAGCAACCCTTCGCTCATCTTGAACGTCTCACACCCCGACCGCAACCCGGGCCTCGTTGGCGAGCGCTCGAGCTGCGGCGATGTCTCGTTTGAAATCACCGATGAGTTCGATTGATAGACGGAAATTCGATGCATCGCCGCCTAGGAAAGCGGTGAGCACGCCTCCCGAGACATGGGCTCCCAAGGGGGCAGCACATCCTGCGCCAAGCTCGCCAAGGTAGGCGCGTTCGATCGTCACTTCGGTTGCGGTGGTCTCATCATTGATACCGGCCAGAGCTTCGAGAACGTCAGATGAGTCGTTTCGACACTCAACTGCGACTGCACCTTGGCCAACTGCTGGCACGAAGACCGCTGGGTCCAGCTCTTCTGCGATGTGGCTGGTGAGGTTGAGCACTTCAAGTGCCGACACCGCCATCACAATTGATCCGCTATCGGGGATTTTTTGCAGCCGGGTCTCGATATTCCCTCTCAATTCAACAAAATTGAGGTCTGCGCGAATCTCTGCGATCTGGGCTCGCCGTCGTACTGAACCGGTCGCCACCGTTGCGCCATCTCCAAGGTCGAGAAGCCGGCGCCCGATGAGTGCGTCTGTAGGGTTTCGTCGGGTCATGATCGCAGCGATGTCAAGTTGATGCGGGCGTTCGGTTGGCAGATCTTTCGCTGAGTGCACTGCGGCATCGGCGCGACCGGCGAGCACCGCTTGTTGGACCTCTTTTGTGAAGACTCCCTGTCCGCCGATCTCGTGGAGCGGAATGTTCGCTGCTTGGGTGCGATCGCCATGGGTCTCGACGATGACGAGTTCGCTTTTAACACCGCGCTGAGAGAGAGCGTGCTGTACGCCCTCTGCTTGTGTGACCGCTTGACGGCTTCCACGTGTTGCGAGTCTTATGACCACGCTCATACCTACGGTGATTCTAGGCGTCGCCTGCGTGGGGGTCGTCGAGGTTGAACAGATCGATTACCGCTGATGCGAGTCGTTCTCCGCGCGGTGATCCGGCTTCTAACCGCAACCTCACGGATGGTTCATGCAGCAACTTTGCAAGCAGTTGGGCGGTGACGACATCGAGGGCGTTGCGCGCATCTTCATCGAGTCGACCAGCAACACGGTCGAGTTCGTCTCGGCGAATAATGTCGAAATGTGAGCGGAGAGCGGAGATAAGTGGAGCCGCCTGCACTGCCGACGATGCGATGGCATAGCGGTCAAGTTCTTCAGACAGGATCGCTTTCACCGATTCCACCGAGGAGTTCCGACTCTTTCGGCCGCGTTCGGCCCAGCGTTGCACGTCATCGAGGTTGAGCACGGTGACGTCAGGAAGCTGAGCGACTTCGTGGTGCACGTCTCGCGGTACCGCAATGTCGATAATCAACTTCGGGCGATCTGGCGAGGTTGCAGACCGGGCCATGTCGGTCGTGATGATCGGTTCAGAAGCTCCGGTGCAGGTGATGATGAGGTCAGATTCAACGAGAGCACGATCGAGTGATGCCAACGGTTTCACGGTGCCGTTCACACGGTCGGCAATCGAGCGGCCGTGTTCTTCGGTTCGATTAAGCACTGTCATTCGGCGGGCACCGTGGCCATGGAGAGCAACTGCGATGCCTTCCCCCATGATGCCTGCTCCAACAACTGCAACGCTGACGTTTTCTAGAGATCCGAGATGATCGACCGCCAGTTCTACGGCGGCGTGACTCATTGACGCAGTTCCTCGCGCAATGTCAGTGTCGGTACGAGCACGCTTTCCGGTTTCTAGGGAGTGACGGAAGAGCAAGTTAAGGCTTGAACGTGATGCCCCCTCCGCCCGCGCGGTTTCCCATGCATCTCGGACTTGACCAAGCACTTCGCCTTCGCCGAGCACCATCGAATCAAGTCCGGCAGCCACCGAGAAAAGATGATGCGCCGCCGCATTGTCATGTTCGGCGTATGTGTGAGAGTTAATCGTCTCGAGATCAACGCCGGCTGTGTTGGCAAGGAAATGTTGGATGTCGTCGAAGCCTTGGTGGAAGAGTTCGGCTACGGCGTAGACCTCGGTGCGGTTACAGGTGCTGAGAACGACCGCTTCTCGAACACTGTCGAGCGCAACAAGCCCCGCAACGGCTTTTGCAACACCCTGTGCATCAAGAGCGATACGTTCAAGGAGGTCAAGAGGAGCGGTTCGATGGTTAACACCGACGACAAGGACAGACATGTCGCTGAGGCCCTACGCCGTTGCGTTGATCGAGCCGTCACCGCTCACAGCGCGAAGTTGCGCCGCTGCGGTAAGGCGTCGTTGTTCGTGGTACGAGATGATCTGGAGCTCAACGGAGAGATCTACTCGTCGAACACTGATCCCAAACGGCACGTTGACCACCACGGGTGCGAAGTTAAGAATGCTCGTCACCCCACTTTTTACGAGTCGATCAGCGGCGTCTTGGGCGGCTGACGCTGGCGTTGCGATCACGCCAATCGACACCGAACGCTGAGCGACGACCTGTGGTAGTTCGTCAAGGTGGCGAACTCGGACTCCTCCGACGGCAACGTCGATTTTCTTGTCGTCAATGTCGAAGACGCCTTCGATGGAGTAGCCGCGTTCTGAGAAGCCGCCATAGCCACTGAGAGCTTGGCCAAGGTGACCCGCACCAACGATGACGACGCTCCACTCATGGTCGAGACCGAGTTCGCGTCGAATTTGGTAGACGAGATATTCGACGTCGTACCCGACACCCCGGGTGCCGTAACTGCCCATATACGACAGGTCTTTGCGAACTTTCGCTGCGTTAACTGCCGCAAGCGCTGCAAGCTCGTCAGAGGAGATGTTTGCGACCTCGTTCTCAAGCTGTTCGATCAGCAATTGCAGATAGATCGGAAGCCTGGCGACGGTCGCATCAGGAATGCGTCGACGTGATCGATGGGGGGACATCGCTGTCATGATAGGTCGCTTGTGCGCGCCTTCACAAAGTCGCGCTCGATACTTTTTGAAAGTTCGACTGCACGAATTCGACCGCGGAAACTAGAGGCGGAGAAGCGACACTGAGCCCGCAACCAAAATGGCCAACAGCAGCAGTCCGAGAGCAAGGGTCGTTGCGGGGCGCATGCCGTGACCTTACCGACCAAATGTGACTGCTGTCGTCACGAGTTCGTCTTCACCCTGGGCAATGACAACCTGCTCCCCAACATCGAGAGCGAGTTCAACGGCCGCAGATCGACGATCAAGACAGACCGCGTACATGCCAAGTGAATCAACTACGACGCCGATGCCCCCTCCAATATCAGCAAAGTTGGCAGCCATCCGAGCCGACCTGACGACGGTGACTCCAGGTTCGGTCGTATCAGGCAAGGTCAATGAGATAGTCGGACCCCAGGTAAGAGGCAGGTCATCGGGCCCAACGTTGAGTTGACAATTTCCGAAATGGTCAACCCACAACACTTCAGCAATGACCTTGTCGTCCTCTTCTCTCGGCAACGGAATAGCAGACGGCATCAACAACGATGGGTCAAGTTCGGGGCCGAGATCTTCGATCGCTCCGCCATTACATAGGTAGGCCGCTGCTGGCGCAAACACATCGCGCCCATCGAAGGTGCCGCCGGCTCCGCTCAACACGATGTCGGAGTTTGTGATGTGAAAGGCACGCTCCGCGCCACCGGCAATTGCAACAGCTGGGGCGATGAGCCCGTTGTCTGGGGCGACGAATACTCCGGCACCTCCAGCGACTTCGACGGCGATTGCTTTTCGATCAGTACCAACCCCTGGGTCGACGACGGCAAGGATGACACCTTCCGGCAGATAAACGATCGAACGTGCGAGCGCAAGAGCACCGGCGCGGACATCGAAAGGCGGGATCGAATGCGTGAGGTCCACAACGCTCACGTGAGGAGCGAGATCGCGAACAACTGCGGTGCAAACCCCGACGAACTCGTCGGCGAGTCCGTAGTCAGAAAGAAACGAGATGGTCTCGAAGCGCCTACTCACGACTGAGACGCTAACGCCAGGTCGACTGCAGCGGTCGCAGGTGGCCAAGTCGTCGGAAAATACGGCTTATTGGGATCGTCGCTGCAAAGGAGCAATTCAATTTCTGTGCATCCAGCGATGATGCCCTCGACGCCACCTCCGATGAGCCCGATGCGCTTCATTCTGCAGAACCTAGATGTCAGCTGCAGAAGAACTGATCTTGAGTTGAGCAAACGTCAGTTGCTACAACAAATGTGGCCTGAAAAACGACTGGGGCTAGTGCCAACCCCCCGATGGCACTAGCCCCGTCGGCGCTTCCGGTTATCACCGGTGCGGCTCAACAGATGTCATGTTAGACCGAAAATTGCGGTGTGAAAAGTGCCACACTGGGGAAATATTTCACAAGCACATAAACATCAACTTGCGCCGAGTTCGCGGCTTCGGGATTTCGCTGCAGTCACGGCACTGGCCACCAGGGCACGGAGACCTTGTTCGTCAAAGACGTTGAGTCCGGCTGCGGTAGTCCCTCCGGGCGATGTCACAGCCTCTCTTAGTGCCGCAGGGTTGCCTCGGGCAGCGAGCAATGCTGAGGATCCAGACAAAAGCTTAGTCACCATTGGCTCAAGCACCTCTTCTGGCAAGCCTGCTTCAGCTCCAGCAGCGATCAAGGCCTCGGCAAAGGCGAACACGTACGCCGGCCCTGAGCCGATGAGCCCCGTGACCGAATCGAAGTGTTCTTCGTCGACTCGAATGACCATCCCGACGGCAGCGAGTAGTTCTCCAGCCCAGTCGAGCACCGCAGGGTCGCTCTCGGTATCTGTGCAGATCGCTGTCACCCCCTGGCCCACCATCGCTGGCATGTTGGGCATCGAGCGCACGACGCCAACCCCCTCGCCACATGCGGCCCGCAACATTGCTGTTGTGATGCCAGCTGCAATAGACAGCACGCGCTCGGCGCCAGCGGCCACCGCAGCAGCCGCGACCTCTGCAATTACCGGAGGTTTCACGGCAAGCACTGCAGCACGACAGTTTGGTAACGACTCGCTCACAAACACCTGCGGAAATTCTGCGGCCACTGCCTGTCGGCGCTCAGCCGAAAGTTCGACGACCGCAACCCGTTCAGCCGTCACGGTGTCGTCCCTGAGGAGTCCACCCAGCAATGCGGCACCCATATTTCCACCACCAATGACGACTAACTCGTAGTCGTGTCCTGTTTCAGCCATATCCAGACGCTACCGAGTGCACCCCGGTAGAGGGTTGTTTACCGGCCAAGGAAGGTCGGGCACCCGGGTGGACGGGAATCCGACCCCTTCAATGCGGCCCCAAAGCACCTCGAGTATGAGAGGTAAGCGCAATGCGGAGTGGGGAAATATTCATATCCTCCGGGTTTTAGTCGACGAATCGCCGGGCGAATCCGAGGCGGATCAGCGCCGGAAACGCATGCTCAACGGTTTGGTACAAGGTCCCAACAACTCGGTCGAGTTCATCAGTGGTCACAGCGCTGTCCGGGATTGCACCCCGGAGATAAATCGCGTCTTCGTGGCCGACAGAAAAGTGGGCACCGACCAACCGATCGTTTCGGCGAAGAAGTTGATCTGCGAGTTCTGCAGAGTTGTCTTCTGGTGCCGGCATGACGTAAGTCTCATATCGCAAGGTTCGTTGTCCAAGGGTGAGCCATATTGTCACGATTTCTTTTGACTCTCCAGCGAGTCGCACATACCAGCGAGGTTCTCCAAACGATGTCTCATCGCTGGTGCCTCGATCGATTGCAAGAACATGTTCGCCGGCTTCTGCGAACTCGTTGAGCCAGTTGTCGATCAGCGTGACAAGGTCAGCAACGTCCGATGGCGATTGCAGTTCGCTCATCGGCACTCCAACAGCCCCGCCGAGCAAAGCTCGCTGTACACCTCGTTCAGGCGAGATGCGGCCGCCGTCCACGAGTAGTCGAGTGAGGCGACTGCGCCTGCCATCGACATTGAGGTTGCCATCGCCAAATCGGAGAGCACTGCATCGAGTGCTTCGGCGAATGCGGAAGGTGTGCGGGAGTGAACGAGGATTCCTGTCACACCATCCTCAACGAGCGAAGTGAGACCCCCGACCGCACTTGCCACCACCGGAGTACCGCAGGCCGCAGCCTCAAGCGCGACCAACCCGAAACTCTCGCTTCTGCTCGGCACGACGATGACATCAGCGGCTCGATAAAAGGTCGACAGCAGGTGGTGTGGCTGTGGCGCAACGAAGCGAATGCGGTCGGATAAACCAAGCTCGTCCGCAAGCAAGCGCATTTCTTCTTCTTGAACATGCCCGTTCGATCCACTCGCTCCGCCAACGACCAACAAACGAGCACGCGGTTCGTTCATGAGGGCAAGCGCACGAATCGCAACATCGGGTCCTTTAAGTGCCTGAATGCGTCCGGCGAACAACACCAGCCGGACGTCGTCGTCCTCGCCGATGGCCTTGCGAGCACCGCAACGATCACCCGGGCCGAAAATTGCGTGTTCAACACCGGGCGACACAATAACCACTCTTCCCGCAGGCACTCCATAGTGTTCGATGAGTTCTGAGCGCTCCGCATCACACGAGACGCACACTGCGTCAGCACACCCAATCTGAGCAGCCTCCGCAGCTTCCCGGCAGCCAGGCTCGAGATCTCCACCGGCACCTTTTACTCGGGCAAGGGTGTGGAAAGTAACAATAAGGGGCACGTCGAAGCGGTGTTTGAGAGCATGCCCGACTTCGCCGCTCAGCCAATAGTGAGCATGCACTGCGTCAACGCCGCCACGGCCTTCAATATCGTCTACAACGGCCTCTGTAAATTCGTCGATGATGTCGGTGAGAGCTTCTTTCGGCAAGTGATGCGGGCCAGCTTGCACGTGGACAACCAGATGCCCGGGCTCGACAACGACTTCTCGGGGAAGGTCAGCCGCATCGGCTCTGGTGTAGACCACGCACTCGGTTCCTTGCTGAGCGAGCGCAGACGCCATTTCGCGCACGTACACATTCATACCGCCACTATCACCAACCCCGGGTTGAGCAAGGGGTGAGGTGTGGAGAGAAATAATCGCTACGCGCCGCTTCTTCTCAATCGTCACTAATAGCGAAACCTATCTACTGGGACTGACATTCCCGAACCCGCAGTTTTCAGCTAGTTGTTCTCAGAATCGAGGAATTGGTCTACGTGGACCTCGCCGTCTCTGAATCGGCGCACAAGTTCGGCACCAAGAGCATCGATCTGTTCGAAGCGCTCACGCCGATCTGTTGAAATCTCTCGCTCAAAGTTGGAAAGCACATTCGTCAACGACGTGAGTTCGGCTTGGGTCAACTCTTCCCCTGATGAAAGGCGGTTAAACCCGTGCTCGGCGCAGAGTTGATCGAGTTGAACGGCGCGAGCGTCATTTGCCAAATGGTCGTCATCGGCTCGCGGGGCACGGGATGCTGAAGAAGGCCCAGTGAGGCGCTGGGAGAGAACACGCTGCAGCTCTCCCGAGAGGTCTTCGGTCGAGTTATCGCCTGACTGTCGAAGTTCAGCGGCAACGAGGTCGAGGCGTGCCTGCGCTATCCGGCGAACATAGGAGACTGCATCATCTTCATGTTGCAAACGGTGTCGTTCGGCGCGTAGTTCGTCGAGCGACAGCGCTTGCAGATCGAGTTCAGAGGCCATCACATTCCTCCTGAGACCGGGGGGAGCACCGCGATTTCATCGTTGTCACACACGGGGGTTGATTCATCTGCGTCGTCACCATTCACCCAGATCCGACAAGTTGGTAGCACGTCAACAAATCTCTGCCCATATCGCACAGAGGCAGCTGCCATCACTTCGCCAACTGTGGCGCCATCAAGGTGATCGCTGCCGGTGCCTGCGGCTTCCCGGGCCGACGCAAACATACGAAGCAATGCCACGACGTAAATAGTAGGTGACGACACTCCCATGACCGAGGAAGCGACTCCAGATTTAGCAGGGCACGGGTACCATCAATATCCATGCCAACACCTGTTCCAAGTTTGCTTGTCATTCGACATGGCCAAAGCCTGTGGAACGCCCTCGCTCGATGGCAGGGCATGGCTGATATCGATCTCAGTGATCTCGGCAAGGACCAGGCACGCATCGCAGCAACACATCTCGCTGAGAGTCCTCACGTATTTCACCAGATGTATGCATCAAACCTCGTTCGTGCGAGAGACACGGCATCGATTATCGCTGATCACCTCAACCTTGACGCTCCTAAAACAGACGAGCGTTGGAACGAGGCCGATGCGGGGCCGTGGCAAGGGCTCACACCCCAAGAGATCAAAGAGCGATGGCCTGGATTCCTTGAGCGGAATCGTCGACCCAATGGTTTTGAGCCGTACGACACGGTGGTTCAGCGGTCGCTCGAGGCCGCAACCGAACTTCTGGACTCGATAGAACCTGATCAGCCATCGATTGTCGTGACGCACTCTGGGGTCATTCGGAGCCTGCGTCGCCATCTCACTGGGGCGAGTGAACGCGCCCCAAATCTTGGTGGTTTGTGGCTCCACCTCGTGAGTGGTCGTGTGCGTCCTGGACATGACTTTGATCCCTTGAGTGCAGCCGAAGTTCGTGAATTTTCCGAGGGTCCGGGCCAGGTCACCTGACCCACATCGAGCCAAACGTAGACGTCGGCATCCCAGATGACTCCGTAAACGCAGGTGGCGGTAGCCTTCGAAAACGTGGGAACGGCAAAACGCGAACGCAAGAAAGCAAATAAAGCCGCTCGTCAAGTACGCGAGTTTCGTCAGCAACGCATTGACAACGCTCGTCGGCGAGCAACAAAGTGGGGAACGCTGATCGTCATCGCACTCGGTCTCGTTGTCGGCATCGCAGCTCTTGGCGGCGCGTTTTCAAGTGATGATGTTGTCAGCGACCTTGCCGGTGCAGAGTCTGCCGCCACCGATAACTCAACATCACCCGATGGCACGACAGCAACCACCGAAACCGCAGTTGATTGCCCACCAGTTGATGGCTCGGCTGACCAGCAGCAAAGTTTCGATAGTGCTCCGCCGATGTGTATCGACAGCAATGCGCAATACTCCGCTGAGATCGTCACAAATAAAGGGACGGTCGTGGTTGAGCTCGACAACGAGAAAGCACCGCTCGCCGTCAACAACTTTGTGACGCTCGCTCGCTACCACTACTTCGACGGTATCGAATGTCATCGCATCATCCCTGGCTTCATGGCGCAGTGTGGTGATCCAACCGCAACGGGCGCTGGTGGCCCCGGCTACACATTCGCTGACGAACTCCCTGAAGCCGGCGAATATCGGATCGGTTCCCTCGCCATGGCGAACAGCGGCCCCAATACGAATGGCAGCCAGTGGTTCATCATCACCGGTGAGACCGGTGTGAATCTGCCGCCGAACTACACGCTATTTGGTCAGGTCACCAAGGGTCTTGACGACACTCTTCCGGCACTCGATGCCGCCGGTAACCCTGAATCAAATGGGGTTCCGCCTCTTGAGCAGGTGCTTATTGAATCAGTGACGATCACTGAGATCTAAGCGTGGCGTTTTAAGTAATCGGTCAGCGACCGGAGTGCCCGAACCCGCCACCGCGATCATCGCCTGAGAGTTCGTCAACCTCGTTCCATGTGACCTCGCCGACGCGCTGCAACACGAGCTGCGCAATGCGGTCGCCGCGTGTCACCTCGTAGTCGACAGTTGGGTCGGTGTTGATGAGCACGACTTTCAGCTCACCTCGATAGGCCGAGTCAATGAGGCCAGGTGAATTCACGACCGATAGGCCGTGTTTCAGAGCTAATCCTGATCGCGGTAATACGAAGCCTGCCCAGCCCAGCGGAATCGCAATAGCGATTCCTGTTGGCATGAGCACTCGCCCGCCTCCAAATGGAATGATGATGCTTTCTCGTGCATGCAGATCGATGCCGGCATCGCCAGAGTGGGCATAGACCGGCAACGGCATTTCTGGGTCGAGTCGTTCAACATCGATCCTGAGACCGTCAGCGCCGGTAGTCACGCGCCGCTCCCTCAAGGGGCTCTACTTCAAGCGTGACGCCATCGATTGCCACCACTTTGATGGTGTCTCCTGCGTTGACCGGAGTGGCGCGGTTGGTTCGTGCGCGCCAGTCGGCTCCACCGACGTTGACGACTCCTTCAGGGTCAACGCTCTCAACAACGGTGCCTTCTGAGCCGACCATCCATTCGCGACCGATTGTTGGTGTGGCAAATCGTGTTCGGGTCATCGAAGGCATGCCAGCGGTGAATGCCAAGGTCACACCGCCAATGCCAGCGACGAGCGAAAGCCATGTCGGGCGCAGCGATGCCCCCGGAACAGATTCGAACAGCCAGAAACTGCCAATGATGGTAAGCACGATGCCAATTCCGGTCCATGTACGTGGCAGGCCAACTTGAACATCGACAGAAAACGCAACCATTGCAAGCACGATCAACGCAATTGCCCAGGAGCGTGCTGGAAGTTCTGCAATGCCGTAGCCGGCGAGGAGAGTTGACACTGCACCGACAAGCCCGGCGACGCCGACTCCAGCAGTGAAGAACTCAAAGATCAGCAGACCAAGCCCAATGAGCAGGAGCAGGTAAGCCACGGGCGGGCTCGCGACGGTATGAAGTAATTGATCAAAGAGACCAAGCTTCGAGAATCGAGGTGTTGCAATGGTGTTGCGTTGCACCGTGCCCTCATCGGTCACCACCTCTTCAGTTGTGACCAAAGTGGTCACACCGTTGGAGTAGCCATTGAGGGCATCAAGCATATTTGCAATCGTTGCAATACCCTCGTCGGATACGCGTTGATCGAGTACGCCGAGATCCCGTGCTTCGCTAAGGCCAAGAATGTCGCCAGCAAGCGGAGCAATGCGGGCTGCTCCCTCTTCGTTAGGCGCAATGATCCGTGGGTCAAGGGAACCGATCTTCGCTCCTGGAGCCATCCCACTGACGTCGGCAACGGCAAGAAGATGTGCCGAGGCGCCTAGTAAATGAGCGCCTGTCGGACCCACCCAGACCGCTACGGGAAGCTGCGAGTTATCGATCGCAACCAACACTTCATCAATTTCTTCGTTGGTGAGCAGCGAGCCTTTTGAGTTCACCTGCAAGATAAGCGCCTGCGCCCCATTTGTTGCTGAACGTTCAACGGCGTTGATGATTTCATTCGCTACTACGTGATCGAGGAGGCCGTCGACCTGCAATACATCGACCGGTGCGACATCGTCGGCGGCTGATACCGCTGCACCACCGAATCCAAGCACAGAGAGCAGGATTCCGAGAGCGATGACTAACCTGCGCACAAGTGCCTCCAGAAACATGTGAATGGTCGAATTTGCGATGAGCGATTCCAGCAACACGGTTGCCCCGTGGTTACTGCCTGATGGAACACTACCGACGGCAGAGCGTGGAGCGCGAGTGCTCCTCATACTTGGTAAGGGAGGGGTTGGACGAACGACAACCACTGCTCTGCTCGCTCACGGAGCCCACGCAGCGGGACTCAGGGTGCTCGTTGTCGCCATCGACGGCAAATCGTCACTTCACCGATTGTGTCCTGATCGAGTCGACGTTAGGTCAGTGTCGGCGGGTTCTGCGCTCGAGGATTACCTCCTTGACCAGGGTTTTGGGAACTTCGCTCGCCGACTCGCGCAGTCGGGGGTGATCGAAGTTGTTGGCGCTGCTGCGCCTGGAATTCACGATCTCGTGGTGCTCGGCAAAGTGAAACAATTCGCCAATGCCGGTCAACACGATGTCGTCATTCTTGATGCTCCAGCCACAGGTCATGCAACTTCGATGCTGTCGTCGGTTTCGGGGTTGCTTGACATTGTTGAAGGGGGTCCGATTCGTGAACAGGCCCTGGATGTTCAACGGCTGCTCATGGATGCTGATCGTTGTGGCGCTTTCGTCGTCTCGACAGCAGAAACGACTCCAGTCAACGAGTCGATCGAGTTAATTTCCGCCATTCGCAGTATTGATGTTGCTCTCGCGGGAGCCATCGTCAACGCCGTTGAGCCTGACGAGATGCTCGTCAATCTGCCGGATAAAGAGCGTTCGCGCCTTCCCGCTGAAGTTGCAGAGGTAATTGATGCGGCAACAGCCCGTCATCAACAGTCGCGTCACAACGTCGGCCGACTCATCGACGCCCTTAACGTCGGTGTGAAAGAGGTCGAAAAGCTTCCGACCGCCGACCTCAACCAAGATCTCATCGCCAAACTTGCGACTGCCGCGTACGGAGAACCGGTTTCATGATCACCGATCTCATTAGCGCGCGGTCGGTCATTGTCTGTTGTGGTTCTGGCGGTGTCGGTAAAACAACGATGGCTGCGAGCATCGGGCTCGCCGCCGCCACTGTTGGACGAAAAGTAGTGGTCATCACTGTCGATCCCGCACGCCGCTTAGGTGATGCTCTGGGTCTCGAACATGGCCTCGGCGCAGACCCGGCCCGAGTGGTGCTACCCAACGAAATTTCTGGCGAGCTTTGGGCAATGATGCTCGACCCGGCAACAGAACTCGAACGCGTCATCCGGACAACAGCTGTTCGACCTGGACAGGCCGATGAGGCGCTGGCAAATTCATTCACTCAATCGATTTCGACCTCGCTTGGCGGCACGCAGGAATACATGGCGACTGAAGCGGTCTACCGGTTGACGTCAGATGGGGAGTTTGACCTCGTTGTCGTTGATACCCCTCCGAGTGATAGAGCGATGGCCGTGGTTGAGGCACCTGACGTGTTGGTGAAGTTTCTCGATCATCAGGTGTTCAAGCTGTTGATGGGAACTGGTGGCCGAGCAGCCCGGTTGTTATCGGCTGCCACTCAGCCTTTGCTGAGAGCAGTTGGCAGGGTGATCGGATCAAATGTACTGAACGATGTGGTCGAGTTTCTTCGGGCATTCACGGGCATGGAAACGTCGTTTCGACAGCGGGCGATCACGGTGCAGAAAATGTGGCGTAGCGATTCGACCGCGTTCGTGCTCGTTGCCACACCGACCACTGAATCGCTGAATGAGATCTCACGGTTTAACGAGGACCTTCTTTCCGCAGGAATTTCTTCCACTGCGCTCATTGCAAATGGCGCAACCAAAGGGGTTGCGATCGATACCGAGATGTTAGATCATCTTCCAGAACCTGCGACCGAGTGGTTGAGGTGGCAATCCGAGCTGGCTGAGTCGGAGCGGGTCGTGTTGAACGCACGAAGTACTGACCTACCCGAGGTGACAATGGTTGGTCGCTTGCACGAGGACGTCCACGATGTGGATGGCTTGTTGCAGCTCGCAGACGAGCTTGTCTCAACCAGGTCTCGCAAGAAATTGCAGTGATACGTCACTGAGATAGCCTCGCGATCGTGCATATTCTCCTTGCCACCGATGCCGACTGGGTAGTCGACGAGGTCACTGCAGCTCTCGGCGACAACGAAACGTCATTCACCATTTGTCGCGAGGGCCGTCTCGTGTCTGAGCTCGTTGCGATCGGCAACATTGATGTCGTGATCGCTGACCTTCAAATTGGGTCGATGGGCGGTATGGCGGTTGCGATGGATCTTCGCCTCGACGCGTCGTCGGGCGCAGTTCCTGAAACCCCTCTAGTGATGTTGCTCGATCGCGATGCTGATGTGTTTTTGGCGCAACGCTCCGGAGCCGAGGCTTGGCTTGTGAAGCCACTTGACGCGCTTCGGTTACGTAAAGCTGTTACTGCGGCGGTTGCGGGAGATTCGTATACCGAGGGCGTGCCGCTAGAAGAGGTTTTGGTCGAGGCCTCTGACGACGCCGAGTCCGAGCCCACTGACGCTGAATCCGCAGAGGCAGAAGCAATTGATGCCGGATAGGCTCCTTAGCCGCTACGGGGTGTAGCGCAGCTTGGTTAGCGCGCCACGTTCGGGACGTGGAGGCCGGAGGTTCGAATCCTCTCACCCCGACCATCGTTAAGCCGAGCAATTCATGCAGTGCGTGAGCTAACTGAGACCCCTCCGAACTAACCGCTGTGGCTGACAGACATTCGCCGTCGCAAGCTTTCCGCCGTGACTATTGACGTTCGATCCGCACCCCACCGATTGCCGTTCGACAAAGGCTGCCCATGCAAACTCTCGTTGACCTGGGAAAGCAAAAATCCGCCAGACTTGAGTCCGATCAACTACCACTGAGCCTAGCCTTGGGCAGGTGAGCCGATTTCTGGGCCGTCGGAGAGTAGTTGGCCTCCTTCCTGTGGTCGGGATTCTTTCCTGTTCGTGCGCAGGTGAAGAATCGGTGGCCCCGAAGAATACGACGTCAGAGTCGCTCTTGCCGGCTACCCAAGGACTTGGTACTTCGGAGTCGTCAACTACTGAAGCGGCCGCCGCTATGAGCTCCCCCAGTGCAGGAAACGATCAAGATTCAAATATTTCAGCCCCTGCGGCAGCTGATCGATTTGACACAGACCCTGAAACGAACGAAGGCACAACCACCTCAGTCGTGCCCACCTCAATTTCACCGACCACAACCAATCCCGCCGCAACTCAAAGAACCACAGCAACAGAAATTACGCCTACACCAATTGCTCAATCTCCAATAGTCCCGACCTCCTCGACGACCACGACTGAACCGTCGCCTCCCGCAGGGGATTTCGTCGTACTAGAAATTCCACCCGGCACCCTTGATCGCATTGCCAACGGCGACGCTGTCGAAGACGTAATGCCCTCCGTGCTACTCGCCCGTGTTGGACAAACCTTTATTTTCCGAAATCTTGACTCCGGTGCGCATTTCTACGGCCCAGTTAGCGCACGGCCGGGTGAAACCGTTCGTTGGGAACTTGGGACTTCCGGTGATTTCACGGGCTACTGCTCTGCAGGTGGATCGCGTGTGGTGACACTTCGCGTTTTTCCGTAACACCGGAGGGCCAGTTTTGATTTGACTGCGCCATAGTCTAAAATCTCCTCCGTCTCCAGACGAAATCTCGCCCTGAAAGGGTCTCCGAATGAAAGCATTTCGAACCGCAGCCATCGGAGTCATATTTGCTGCTGCCGGAATTCTCGTAGCTACCCCTCCGACATCGGTCTACGCATCCGGCGGACCGGTAATTTTAGACGGCACCGACTCCGGCTACCACGGCCAAGTCGATAGCTCCGGGGCTATTTCGGGTCAGTGGATTTACACCCAAAAGGCATACGAGAATCTCATTAATGGGGTGAGCCAGACATACGCGAGCTCGTCCAACGGGCGTATTGCGGTAATTGGAGCGATAGAAGTCTCCTCCAAACCTTATTCGAATCACTGTGGAGCTGCCGCCTACTGGGCCGGTCAGAACATGGCCTCTCCAGTACCCATCGATTTCTACGAGGGCGTAACCGCCATCAATTCATTTTTTGACGACGTGCAAGGTGGAGCGACAAGGCCACTTTTGATTCATCTTGTAGACGGGATTTGCGCTGGAGGCGCTGGGGGGATGGACGCATCAGAGCTCACTGCCGTGAACAACCGGGCCAACGATATTGCCATCCACGTAAACCGAGGAGGTGCATTGCTCTCCAACACTGGGGCCTACATCGAAGGTGCCGTGAACTACGGGTGGCTGACAACTCTTTTCCCAGACCTCACCGCTACCCGGTCGATTTGCAGTGGAAGCAACCTTTCTCTTACTGCTGCTGGAATTTCAGCTTTCCCCTCCCTGACGGACACCGACATGGCCGGAGCATGGCACAACTGCTTTGTTTCTAGCTCTTCGCCATTCCCGCTTGATGTGCTGGCTAGCCAAGGTGGGCACGCAGTGGTTATCGGGGGCTCGGCAGTAACGCTTCCATCTACAGTCTCTGCAACTGCATCTTCTGCGTCACTCGAGGTCGGACAGGAGGTTTGCCTTACCGCCACCGTGGAGGTCGGTAACCCTCTCGCTCCGTTTTCAGGGGCTCTCGTCGCATTCACCATCAGCGGCGCAAATACGGATATCACCCTGAGTAACGAGACGACAAATACAGAAGGAAACACCCCCAACTCCTGCTTCACAGGTACTGCGACCGGAACTGACACGGTCACGATCACCGCAACGAATCCGGATACGAACGACTCGCTTGGTGAAGCGACAGTCACTATCGAGTGGTCCTCACCTAGTGCCACTATTCCTGGGGCTCCAGCATCAATTGCCGCAGACCCGGGTGACGGTGAGGCGGTCATCACCTGGACAGCGCCGACCGACGACGGGGGTGCGGTGATCACCAGCTACACGGTGACCTCCAGCCCCGGCGACCGCTACTGCACATGGACCTCCGGTCCGCTCAGCTGCACCGTAACGGGACTCACCAATGGAACCGAGTACACGTTTATCGTCACCGCCTCCAATGCCGCTGGTGAGGGCCCGGCAACATCCGGCGTCCAAGGAACGCCCGCCTCTCGCCCTGGGGCGCCAGCATCGATTGCCGCCGATTTGGGTGACGGTGAGGCGGTCATCACCTGGACAGCGCCGACCGACGACGGGGGTTCGGTGATCACCAGCTACACGGTGACCTCCAGCCCCGGCGACACCGACTGCACCTGGACCTCCGGTCCGCTCAGCTGCACCGTAACGGGACTCACCAATGGAACCGAGTACACGTTTTTCGTCACCGCCACTAACGCTTTCGGGACAAGTGACCCATCAAGCACTGAGTCTGGCACCCCTCTCAGCCCGCCAGGCGTCCCCCGTTCGATGTCAGTAGAAACCGGGATAGATTCTGTCACCCTCGTGTGGGACGTTCCCGCGACTACAGGCGGTTCCAGCATCACGGACTACGTCATTGAGTACAGCGTTGACGGCTCAAACTGGCTTGTTTTAGAAGATGGCGTCTCAACAGCGACAACCACCACGGTGACAGGCCTGGACAACAACGTTGATCACATCTTCCGCGTGGCTGCTGTGAATGCCATCGGTACGGGACCCAGCACACAACTTGACACAGGCATGATGGAGCTGGTCCTGCCAAGTACGGGTGCAAGCTCGCGCGCACTTCCCTTCGCCATTGCGGGTCTCGCGCTTGGGGCATATTTTGCGCTCTTGACGAGCGCACGACGGCGAGTGCTCAGACACCACGACAACTGAGTCTGCGGTGTCGGGATTCATCTCCGCACCTTCCAAATCTGCAGTGGCCACACGAGTATGACTCCCTCTGCAACCGACTGGTATCGACGGATCGAGTCAAATTTGAATTGAATACTTTGCTTTTGAGAGGTGGAAATCGACGTTTGCAAATCCTCTCGCTCCGACCACTTTCAGGGATTTGCCGTCTTGCTGTCAGGATGGGACTATGGCTACCCCAGATTCCCTCTCTGTAAATGCTCTGTTCTCCGTTGCCGGAAAAGTTGCCGTCGTCACTGGTGGCTCTAGGGGTATCGGTGAAATGATCGCAGCTGGCCTCCTCGCTAACGGAGCGAAGGTTTACATTTCATCGCGCAAAGCGGAGCAGTGTGATGCGACGGCAACGCGCCTGTCAGAAACCTACGGTGGCGAATGCGTTTCAATTCCTGCTGATCTTTCAACAATGGAGGGCATAGGTTCGCTTGCTAACGCAATCGCAGAGAGCGAGGCCCAAGTTGACATCCTCGTGAATAACGCCGGAGTGTCGTGGGGTGCTCCAATCGAGGAATTCCCGGAGAAAGGGTGGGACAAAGTTTTTGACACCAACGTAAAAGGCGTCTTCTTCCTCACGCAGCAACTTTTGCCACTTCTCGAGGCTGGAGCAACTGAAGATGACCCTTCTCGTGTTGTGAATATCGGATCTATCGACGGACTCCGTGCACCGATTTTCGATACACATTCGTACGGTCCCTCGAAGGCAGCAGTTCATGCGCTGACTCGTGAAATGGCGACCAAACTTGTCAAGCGCAACATCATTCTCAACGCCATTGCTCCCGGCCCCTTTCCCACGTGGATGCTTTCCACGGGAGTTGGTGGTGGTGGTGATGTTGAGAACACAGACTGGGATGGCGTCGCCCGCACGAACCCACGCAAGCGTGTTGGCACTGCAGAGGACATTGCTGGACTCACGATCTTTTTGTGTTCACGCGCTGGGGCGTACACGATCGGCGAAACCATTTGCTGCGATGGTGGGGTGGCTATTTCTTGATCGTCAGCAAACCTTGGTGGTGAATTTAGGAAAAATTAAGAAAAAGTGCGAGAACGCTCCTCGTGAGCGCTCTTGAACGTTGTGCCGAACAATCGGCACTCGAACAGGGGAGAACAAGCCGTGAACATCAATTTCAAAACCAACCGAAACTTCCGGGCCGCCGGAGTCTTAATGGCTGCATTTGCAACGCTTGGAACTGCAGCATGTGGTGGTGCAGCAGAACTCGTGGAATCACAACCCACGACCATCGCACCCTCCGAGCAAGACATCTCTGATGCTCCTGGAGAAGTCGACAACATGGAGGAGCTTGAGGAGGTGGTCTCGGCCCTTCAAGATGAAGTTGATCGTCTTCAAACCGAGCTGAACGAAGCTCAAGAGGTCCCATCGGAGTCGTCACCTGAGGAGTCGTCACCTGAGGAGTCGTCAACCAGCTCTGCAACCGCGACCTCGGCAACGGGAACAACAGCGCAGGCAGAAGAGCGAGTATCCGAGGAAATCGTCGCTATCGCTGCAACACCAGAAGTAGAGGGCGAGGATTGCGATGAAGTGAAGGATCTCAGCCGATACACGCTTGATGTCAACGGTGATACAGAAGTCATTACAAACGACCTTGTGAACTCGGGTGACGTCTGCGATTTTTATAGCTTTGAAGTTGACGGTCTAGACAACTCCAACATTAGAAGCGGGGTCCTGCGATTCATCCTCTCCTGCGATGAGGAGGACCGCTTCATTGAGGCCAACAACCAGGGCCGCGGAGGGTTTGATTGGCGTGTAGGCGG
>Ga0160423_10001274_pt1 | contig 21103 bp, 28 predicted proteins | sample CRUFie14St8metaG_FD_108191 | JGI IMG/M metagenome (GOLD analysis project Ga0160423, IMG submission 108191) | Marine microbial communities from the Costa Rica Dome - CRUD Field 142mm St8 metaG | ecosystem: Environmental > Aquatic > Marine > Oceanic > Photic zone | place: Costa Rica: the Eastern... | reverse complement strand
GGGTGGGGGGGGGGTTAGGGGAGGGGGGGGGGGACGGTGTAGGGGACGGCGTAGGGGACGGTGTAGGGGACGGCGTAGGGGACGGTGTAGGGGACGGCGTAGGGGACGGTGTGGGTGTAGGGGACGGTGTGGGTGTAGGGGACGGCGTAGGAGATGGAGTAGGAGACGGCGTGGGAGATGGAGTAATTGGACTCGATGTCGGGGTTGGTGTCATTGGTGTGAAGGTGGGAGTCGGCGTTATGAAAGGCGTCATGGTGGGAGTCGGCGTTATGAAAGGCGTCATGGTGGGAGTCGGCGTTATGAAAGGCGTCATGGTGGGAGTCGGCGTTATGGTGGGAGTCGGTGTTATGGTGGGAGTCGGTGTTATGAAAGGCGTCATGGTGGGAGTCGGTGTTATGGTGGGAGTCGGTGTTATGGTGGGAGTTATGGTGGGAGTCGGTGTCATGGTGGGAGTCGGCGTTGATATTGACTCGGCAGACAGTGAGCTTTCAAAACCTTGGAAAAAATTTACTATTCTCGATCTAATATAATTATACTCATTACCGCAAGTACCTATGAATTCACAATACCCTACAAATAAAAGTATGGCAAGAACAAAACACCCAATTATTACACCAATTACACTTGAAGCTTTACTCATTTGTATATCATAAATATTTTTTCGAAACTCGAATCAATTTTGAAAAAATAGAGTTTCTCAAAAACAAGAGATACAATCACATGTACAATTGTCATAATCGTATTTTTTTGCATGTAATATTAATACAATGCTAGATGCCATGTGTATCATTCTTTCCTGCTCCATCCCATGGTATTCAAATATAAACGAAATTCCTTTTACAGGTATGCCTTTACTATTCAGCGTGCTGGCTTGTGCATGGTACACACATTTATTACCATCCTCTGTGTACTTTCATGGTTTTCCAAACATTCTGCATATATTCATTTTGACACTTCTTGTAGATTTCATGCAATTTTTCATGCATCTTGCATCGCACAAAAAAATATTTGGATCACGTGTGTACAGCGCACATAATGAACATCATAAGGCAAAAGATCCAATGCCAAAAGATGCTTTTACAACCGGATTGATAGATGCCATGTTACAACTTATTTTACCAATGTATGTTAGTATTTGTATGATTGAACCAAATAGAACAACCATCATTATATTCGGACTCTTATATTCTCAGTGGTTATTATATATACATAGCCAGTATCCCGAACTATCACAATTATTAGTATCGCCCAAATATCATAAAGAACATCATAAAAATTTAAAGGTCAATCTTGCACATGTCTTTCCGATATGGGATCACTTGTCGAATACATATTCTGTTTCAACTTAAACTTCTGACAAGTGTTTTGCTAAACATATTTTCCAGGAGTTCGGTACCTTCACCCACCCTACAATCACCAATGCCACTATGATCACCTTCAAGACCCCTATCACAACGACCTTGACCAGGAACCGGAATTGAGGAGCAAGATTGGTTATAATCGCCAGTCTCATAATTGAATGCATTTCCTCTATATTTTTTACAAAAATCACTACATCCTAATGTATAAGCATGCCGATTATTCGGAGATTGGAAATCGCCCGAACACATGTGAGATCCTGAAGGATTGTATATACAAAGCCGTGTATCCATGTCAAAACTTATACCATCGATCACAATCCAAGGATTACTTGCTTCGGTTGTGGAAGGTCCTGTACCTTCCGGATCTTTTGCTCTGCTGATATCGACACTAAAATTTGATGGAGCACCACCCTGTGCTGACCATTGAGGATAGGTTCGGTATATTGAATCACCATTACGAATACCATCAACACATGCTGTGAATACATCAGCAATATTCAACAACATTGCAAGCGGTCTAATATATTGGCTATCTTCCATCTGAGGATTCCATAGTTGATAATCCACACTTCCATCTGTTTGAAATAAATTGCCGTTTGAGCTGCGAACGGTTGGATACTTACTGCTATACACAGCTACCATTGGCATCACAAATTTACCGTACTTTTCAGGAGGCATAATCTGTTCCATGACACCTCCTATCTTATAAATATTCATATGTAAAGCATTCCATTTATGACACATTGCTTCTGTACATTCCAAAGAGAAGTCATTGTTCGCAGGATTAGAGTTAGGAGTCCAAACATGAGCTTCATCATGCCAAGGTCTAGGAAGCGGAGCAACATAATAGTTATTCTTCCATATAAAAACTCCGCGTAACCAAACGCTGTCTTCACCGTCACATTCAATCTCACTTTGAGTCCCGAATTGCAAAGCGGATGATGGAATCGCCGAACGAGATATACAAATTCCTGGATGTACTGCAAGTTCGAGTAAAAATCGTTGATAGCACGCTTCTAAGATCCACCAACTCGGTCGCGGCACAGAATTGTAATTACTTGCGGCATTATAATCAGCTCCTCTTATATCAGCAATATGGAATTGATTCCTATGATCTTCTGGATGTGTAAATGTTCGGGACCCTTCTATCCACTGAGTATACGCAGTGCTATATTCTGCAGCAGTACTATAATATTGTCTCTCTGGCTCGGGGGTTGGATATTGTGTACCCCATACGATGTCCGCAGCATCGGGGAAAACAGGCAATGATTTTCGTTGGATCACAGCTTGCAGTATTTTACCACCGCTACATCTAAATATTGCATTCCTATTTTGTGAACATCGACTCGCAATATCTGTCGGTAAATCTCGTCTTAGTTTGTACATAGGTTTCTGTTCAGGTTTTGATGCATTTATTTGTGTGAAATAAGAGTCGAAATTTAATTGCGTTAAATCTTGACCACTGCGATCACATCTAGTACATATTTCTGGAATTCTTACACTGCCACTACAAGTACCTCCGCTCATACATTCACCCGATGAACATTGCCAACCATGCTTGCAAGAATCACCTCCACTTAAATTGGCGCAACCATCCCATCTAGATTCGGAATTAGAAATATCTTCTGGACAACAGCGCTTGTCAAAATGTCCCCAATCTTTACATTTGTTACTTGAACAATCTGAATCAACAGAACACTCTTGACCAATATCATTATTACAAGAATTTTCTCGAGCAGTAGCCTGATTTTGACTCACACATGTACTATAATTCTCGTTATAGACATCGGACGCTGAATATTGTTGACAATTATTATTATTATCGCCAATACTAGTACATATGCAGTTACATGGGTCGATTCGCTTAAACAACGCACCTTGCTTATACACCAAACAATCACCAAACTGTTCCGGATTCAGCTGATATGCAGTAATATGCTGCTCATAATATAAGCCTCCACTTGTACAAGTAGAATTGTCAAATGAACATGCTGCAGAGTTTTCACTCATACAAGCCTCTTGAGTTGTATGTCTCTCACAGTAACCAGAATTCGTTCCACGCTTTACAATTTTGATAAAAACTTCATTATTTTTTGTCTGCGGCTCAGTTACCTTTATATCGTCCCAGCGAAGCAACGAGACTTCAGTAGGACTTGCATAGTACCACCAAGGTGCATACCTAGCCAAATTCCATGTTTTCCTATTCCTTTCTCTTAAACTGTTAAAAATTAAAAACTTGAGCCTGGCATTTCTATTTCCATCATTATTCATCAAATTTGAAATTTCTTCGTTATATGCTTCACTTATGTTTTTCAATTCCGTTTTCTCAGCAGAATTTAAACCAGCAAAATCAGAGTTCAAGCTCAAAAATCTTATTACTCGCGATATTTGAGTCTCCGTACCTTGCAGTTCACTTACTAACAGAGAAGTAAAATACTCGTCATAAATTTGTGAATAACCTGTTGATACTTCATCTCTAAAAATATGGCAAGCCTCAAACACAGGTGGCCAAGACATACCATTTTCCGTATACAATGCATATTGAACAGATTCCATTTGATCACGAAGTGCCTTCGTTTTAGTTTGAGTCCTTCTTTTGTTCTCATTTCTTACATCAATCACATCTAAAACAACAAATACTATATCAAATACAAGTAATGCGGCTCCAACTGGCCCACCACCTGCTTTTAGCAAAGCTTTCCCCAAGAATTTAGTACCCATAGTCGCCGCCGTCTTTACACCAAGTACAGCTGATTTGATCGCTTTTCCGGTAAATCGTAATGCTTTCGCACCCACTCGTACCCCTGTTCGAGCACTTCTTGTAGATCGAGTAACAATAGCCCCAGCTCGAGCAAGCCGCGAACTTCTTGGTCTTGACATGTTACTTAGTCTATCACACACTTCATCGATGCTCATCTCACTTATTTCTTGAGCGATTCTGCTTGAACTCTTTGTTGTATTTCTTGACATGCGAACCGCTAAACGATTCCGTATCTGATTGAATAATCTACTACCAAGTCCTTGAATAATCTGTTGAATAACTTCACCGGCAACCATAGGAAATAATTCAGACATTATCATACCGGCAACTTCAATGCCAGAATCAAATTCGCAAGACACCGCAAGCTCTGAGGTTTCTAATGTACGTTGAACACCGGTACAATGATTATTTGAACAAGTTTCTTCTGAACTACATTGCCAATCAAACTTACAAGCATCACCACCGCCTAAGCCAACACAACCATCCCATGAATGTTCACCGTTCAACGGACAACAACGTTTATCAAAATGTCCCCAATCTTTACATTTTCCGCTAGTACATTGATCATCTCTCTGACATTCTGAACCAACGTTACAACGCTGTCTGCCAATTTCACTCAAAGGGGTGGGTGTAGACATATCTGCGGCTGTTGCACCAGGCGTTGCACTAGGCGTTGTTCCGTTTGCCAAATTTTGAATATTATTAATCACAGTACTCAATTGTCCGGTAGATCGTAATCTAAGAATGAGAGACAAAACGATCACACAAATACAAACCATAAATACTGGAATCAACGCACTCATATTTTTATATCCGGATAAAAAAAATGCCATGTACAGCGAATCCAACATATGATTTTAATGATATATGTGACGATTCACACTGTACTGGTAACTGTCATTTGGTAAATGGACAATGTAAAGTAAAATATGAATATATGTGTAATAACCACGAAGGAATCTGCGAACAACAAGACACATATCAAACATGTACACAAGAACAAAATTGTACATGGAGTGCAGAAGCTCCCATACATCGAAATGTTTGCGTAGACCCAAATGTTGTTGTGGCAAATGGCTGTGCTATGGTCGCAGGAGGCCAACCATTATTCAGTGGGAATTCAGACTATTTAAGTGTAACAACAAATGGTGGAATCGCAACTACTGGCGATATCATTCGAATTCGTCCTCGACATGTAGAGCATGTATCTTCCGGAATAAAAGTACCCCTCGTTAATAATACAGCAGGATGCTTCTCATTGTGCCTAGATCACACGAATCGAAGCTGTCCAGTGGATGCGAATGGAGTTACACAATCATACTGCTCAACTAACTGTGAAAATACTATATGTCCAAGTCAAAATACAATAACTACGCCTTTTCAAGGCTGTGGAAATCAAGATTTATGTTTACAACTTAAAGTACATGACATCACAGAATCATTTCCAGGTATTGGCGAACTTATAGATTGTTCACTATACGCTAACCCAGCTGGAAATTTCAAATTTTATAACATAGGCACTCAAAGAGGAAGTGCTGTTTGTTACTACCTTACATTCGAAAAAGCTCTCCAAAAATTGCAATCTGAAATTCGACACTATGACAACATTACTCTACGTGCCCTAAAAAGTGAAGGATGGTACATTGGAGAAATTATCAATATTGAAGATAACGACGTGACAGTTATTAATAGATTCGGAGAAAAAATTGACAATTTAAGTGCAATGAATGTATATTTGATAGATGATTTTTGGGTAAGAACAAACCAAGAACGATCAAGTACACTATACCAACAAGTATTCTACAACGATGGAACACAATATGGACCACTTACATTAGGAACCCGAATAAAATTTACAGAACAAAATATTACAAAAGTTGGAATTGTTATAGCATTTAACAAACTTGCTGGTATTGCTATGAAAAATACATGTCCCTCTGCCGTAAGTATACAAGGTAGTAATAATAGCAGCACAGATGTAGGTACGGTAACAATCGTCACGGATACTCAAGAAATTCACACATTTAATTTAAGCTCAAAAACCATAAAATTTCTCCATGATCCACAAACAAATTTGTTTGTAGAAAGATACGGAACAACAGCATGCGGTATAAAAGGTATTTGGGGGTACGAAGAAGACGCAAAAAAACGAATTCACTATTATACAGGCATCTGCAATGATGAAACGACTTTAGAAGGGTCTGCTATACAGATATGGGATATTGATCTGGACTTTTACTTTCAAAACATAGACCTTGGTTCAGGATTCTCAAGTAATGATTGGATATCTTTAAATACAACTCAAAATTGGTATAATGTACAAGATTATAATAGATTTGAAGCGTATGAAGGAGTTCAAGCTGGAATGCATCAACACATGTGTGTAAATGAAAACAGCTTAAGAACATATAGCTTGTTGGGTGGACCACAAATAAGACACCATGCAAACACACCAGCAAATAAATCGATGAAACTAAATGAAGTACTTAAAAAACTAAATAGATGGCCAAATAGCACAACACCACCTACTACATCAACGACAACAAATCAATATGAAGCAAGATGGCATGTAAACGGGTGCTTACAACTCAGAAAAACTCCAGTATATTCTTCTAGAAATGATGTGAAAATTGCATGCTGTGCAACACAATCTAACTTTGTTGTGGGTCAGACATGTGACCCAGCTCATATAATGCAACCAACACCAACTACACCAACTACACCAACACCAACTACACCAACACCAACTACACCCCATATATGTAAAAATATTTTGGAAACATATTGTCAATCCGATGCTGATTCTATCAACTCTAATATATGTAATTTTTATGGCACTATGATTCAAGAAGATGACATGTCAATTCAGAATAGCATCACATCATATTGTCAAAATAGAGCTGACTGTACAAACCCTCAATGTACAAACTCTATTTTTGGATTGAGCGCTACACAAGATGCAAACGGTTCAGATTTTAGATGCAGCGAAACATGCAAAACAAGTCCATACAATTTTTACAATTGTCCCATTCCTCAGCATAATGTGATAGATTTCCCAGATTATGATCCCGATCGCGGGAATAAGAAGAATGGAATGCAACAATTGCTCATAATATTGATAGTAATATTTGTAATCGTCATATTTATTGCATTTAGAGTTCTTTTTTCATCAAACCCAAAGCAAAATGATGACGACAAGTAAACGTTTTTCGATTCTAAAAAAAGGTCGGCGTTTATGATTTTCAAAGTGGATGACCCATTCTATTTTTTTTCGAAAAAAATATATGAAACAAAATGGATTGTCCGTTCAATCGCACCTTATTTAAAGTCGTCCAACATGTTCTAAGTTATCCACATCTCATTATCCTACAAGCAATCATAGATACACATTCTAATGAAAGCAACAAAAAAATGTACATGTCAGCTGAAAGAATATGTCAAGCAACAAATTTGCATAGCAGAGATGCTATGAAATATATTCATAAACTTGTAGCATGCGGGTTTATAGATAGTTGTACAACATCCATAGACAAGAGAAGAATACATGTATGGGGTATTAACTATAAAAAGATATTTAACATGATGTATGATCGTTTGACAAAAATTCGTGATAAACTGGAAAAACAAATCAACAAAACAGATATGGTTTATTGTGCAACTTGTGATCAACACTTCCCGTTTGAAGATGCACTCGACGACGAATTCATTGTATGTTGTCCGAATAACAAAGAACATCATATTAAGACAGCATATAAAATATCAGAAAATAATATATTTTTAGTGAAAGACTTGATTAACTGTATCGAAGAATTGAAAAATAAAACACCAAAATATTGTTATTCCTGTCATTTAAATTTATCAAGAGTTGGTGATGATTGTGCAATTTGACGAGTAGTGCTCAAAAAATCCAGAATCTCATTCACCAACATATCGAGTTGTGCAAGACATGTAGGATCATCTTTATATGTTATTTGTAAAGCTTTCAATCCATTTTCAGAATCTTTTAATGCGGATATCATTCGAAAACATAGTTGTTCTTGTGTAGAAGTTTTAAACTTCTTCATCAATGATGATTCTGATTCATCGAATATATGAATTTCGTGCAAGGTACTCGAGATGTATTGTTTTGCATCTCGTACACAGCTCTGTATTCTTTGTATATTGTGTTCGCGCGCCTCGCCATAAAAAAATCGTGTTAGTCCTCTCAGTGACGTTGGAGTGTATACTGTAAAAAAATCATCTTTTGTGTTAATCTTATCATTTTGCGTTAATGCTGAAATGACACCTAAATTCCGAAGAGTTTTTTCATTTTCTTGGTCCATTGTTTTTACCTTCAAAAAAAATTATAATGTTTTCAACTTTAACTTGTTGGTGTAGGACTCGGTGTAGGACTTGGTGTAGGGCTTGGTGTAGGGCTTGGTGTAGGACTTGGTGTATAATGGAGTGCTTGACGTGCTCTATTGTACATACACTTGCCATCATTTTTTATACAGAAAGAAAATGTAGTCTCGGGACAAGCACCTAAAGGAATTTCCTGGCAAAATGCATCGTAAAATCCTGGGTAATTCTCCATATGTTCTTGTATTGAATTTTCTTCTGTATCATCTGATATGAATGTACAACTCATCTGATTGGGGGTTCTCTGACAAAGTGGATGTTGATCACATTCAGATGCTTCTAAGTGTGAACAAATTCTTTTCTTGTACGAATTTTCGCACACATCGTAATATGGATCGCTTGCTGTGCCCTTCTCAAATTTGTTCCCTCTTAATTTTGTTAACAAAGTATATCGAATCTTCTCTTCAAATAGATTTGTATATAACAATATAAGTATAATTATTGAGCCTATAATTGCAGCCCATATAGTGAAAACAATTGTTATTTTCAATAATGTCCATATCAAAGTGCCAATATCGGAGATCATTTTCTTACACTATTTTTTTTTATACTCGACACACGGAAAAAAAATTCGAAATATGCGACCCACCAGAAATTTCTTACAGCACCAACAAGAAATAAACTACAAGATGCGACATATATTGGTCGATTGGATGATATCATTATGTAGTTCATATAGTTTAAATGATTTAACCTTACACTTATCTGTTGCAATATTAGACAAATTTTTATTTTTATGGACTATGAAAATGACTCGTAAACGTTTGCAATGCGCAGGAATAGCTTCAGTATATATTGCATCTAAAGTGGAAGAAGAGTTTTCACCTTCTTTGCAAGAGCTTACATGGATTTGCGACAATGCATATACTGAAAAAGAAATTATCGATATGGAATCTGAAATATTGTCTACATTGAAATATGATGTCATGATAGATACTTTGAGAAATTATGTTTCAACTGCGGATTATCCAAGTGATATTATTTTTTCTCTTGATTGCATTTTGTTGAACACAGATATTCTATATGGTTATGATAATGATGAAATTATTGAATCATGTGTCGAAGCATACACAAAATCTGGAACATATTGGAGTCGTTGTATAGATGATATTTTGAAATATAAGAAAAGTATAAAGTCAAAACAATATAAGGAGTTCCCGGAACTGAAAAAGAAATTTAAAATATAAGGCAACTGTGGTGGGGTGAAGGGTGTGCAGAATGTAGGAGACATTTAGTTTATGATTTTCAAAGGTGTAAAAAACTGATCTATTGCACATTAATTCAACATCATCATAAAATATGTCATTTCTGTAAAATCGGATAATCTGTAATCCATGGTACATGAATATGCGTGACATGGATTCTTTTTGAACCGAATCCATCGTTCATATCGCATAATATTGTGAGTTCTGTGATTGCGCCATCTTTCTTGAATATGCATGGCATTTTTGTGATGTAAAATAAGTTCAATCACATCATCGCACAACTCGGGTATCATATTGAGTAATCATAAAAAATTATTCCCGGTGTATGAAAAAAAAAAGTTGAATTATGGATGAATTTCTAATGCGTTTTTAATCATGAAAGTAGCAGCAGCAATCGTCCCGAGTGCAGCTAAACTTGAAATGACTGACAATGCAATAAAAGAATTCCAGGCTATTTGAGAATATGTTGTCATTTATTAGTGTACATAATTTTTTTTTTGCCAAAACTTGTTCATTGCTAAAAAAGTTGACATGAAAAAAATAATCATATCAAATTTTGAAAATAAAATAAATAATAAAGACATGCTCGCTACACCTTGGCACATATCATCCTGTGAAATTAATATTGTGAATCCAATTTATGAAGGATGTTGTGAAGAAATTCAAAATGTAATATTTGATGAGTTAGAAGATGCAAAGCACAAGGTTGGTAATTTTAGAATTGAAAAAAGTTCAGAACAATGGAAATATGCAGTTAATTCAATAGATACACATGTGAAAATGCCATTGACATTAGAAAATCCAGTAAATAGGGCATATTATAAAATGGTTGAGATTATTCGAACATGTATTATTTCTCCCAAACGAAAATCATTTCATATGTGTGAAGCTCCAGGTGGATTTATTCAAGCATGCTTGGAGGAATTTTCTAAAGAATTACAAAATGTACATTGTTCGTCTATGATTGGTGCGGAAAATCCTACATTCTCAACGATTGTAAAAAGAGAAGGTGTCAATTGTCATACATTTTTAAACAATGATATTACAGACCCTCAGGTGAGACAAATGCACATTGAAGAAATTGGGTCGCATTCATGTGGACTTATTACAGCGGATGGTGCTATAGATAATGATAATAACCCAGAATTTACAGAAGAAAATTCAGCGATTCTGTTGGCAAGCGAAATCGAATTAGCTATGCAACTTCAAGAAGAAAATGGAACATTTATTGTGAAAATATTTGGACTTCGTTTAAAAATCACATATGAGCTTGTCGCAATTTTATGTCATTGTTACGAACATGTACAAATTGTGAAACCATTTACTAGTCGAGCTGTAAACGACGAAAGATATGTTGTATGCCAAGGATTTAAAAAAAATAAGAAACTTGATCTTCATTTGGAGAAAAAAAGATTGGTGAAAATTTGTGAAATAAAAGATGAATGGTTTGTTGAAGTGCAAAATATTGCTGCTTTTTTCGCAAATTCCCAAACAATATATTTAAACAAGGCATTAAATGCAAATATTCACCGTGGAAAAGGAAAAGGGAGGGGACGAGGTATGGGACGAGGTAGGGGAAGAGGAAGATTTCAACCATATTGAATTTTAATGTGACATGTCATATAGCATCTTATCCAGTTTATTATATTCTTTTTCTGATATACCATTCTCATCTTCAACTTTTATAGAAGGAATGTTTAAAGTCGTTAATAAATCGCATGTACTTTGTAAGTCATCAATTAATATAGTATGGTCAACATTTACATTAAAGTGTTTTGCAATATTATGCATGTTTTCTAATTTTTGCAATTCTATTGCAGGACCATTTGAAGGACGGTTATACACAGGACAATTTTCAAGTTTTTTTCTCACATCCGGTTGTATATTGAATAATATATCATGTTGAGGAGGTCGAGCCGTGTTTATAGCTATTTCGAAATTATTGGATGTACACAAGTCGATTGTCTTTTTCATATATTCTAATTGTTCAAGACTACATTGATTTTCACAAGTTAAAGTATGATCTATGTCAAAAACACAAACTCCGTTTATCATTCATATTACATGATATTTTTTTTTTCAAAAAAAAATTGAATGTATGCAAAAGCAACGCTTGTATAAAGCAATTCATCGTCTTATTTTAATTTTGAAATGGTACTTATCTAAAAAATCAACAACAATCTTCAAGAAAAAATTAGACAACTATTTTGTAGGAATGTATGAAAACGATTTGAGTGATAAAAGTTCCGACGATAGTGATTTTTTTTAGGCTCCGACGATTAAGCGGCTTCGTCAGTTTGTGTCTTTTTGGGCATAGGGAGTCTTAACTTTTTAAGCAATTTAAAGCTGAAACTATGAGATTGGTTTTCGCACTCATAGATTTTCTTTGCTTTACCTTTTCTTAAATATAAAAAGTACCATAATCTTTTTCCTGGGACTTCAGTGACTTCACATGCTACTGTGACAACCTTATTTCTTGGATTCTTGAGTTCGGAACGGGTAGAAGGAACTTTTCTTTCTTCTGTTGTCTCCGACATTTTATTTTATCATTTGAAAAAAAATATGGAGAATCAAGTGAAATCATCTTTTTTATTTGTGGTACTTGGCGTCTTTTGAGGTGTCAATTGTGGTACTTGGCGTCTTTTGAGGTGTCAATTGTGGTACTTGGCGTCTTTTTGAGGTGTCGTGGTACTTGGTTTCTTTTGAGGTGTCGAATGTTCTTCTTTTTCATCTTTGATATGTATATAGAATTGTGATGACCACAAAGGTTTCCACATTTTTATGTGCAAATAAATTTATCTGTAAAAGTTGAGAAGAATGCCTTTTCAGTCAACTGGAAGTATCTTGTTTGACGATGGATTCTCAAAATAGTATTTTTTGCACTTACCAAACATAAGCATAATACCACATATAAAAAGAAGAATTGCTCCTATAATGTTTAGACCAGGAACCAATAGCAGAATAAGTCCTACCATAAAAGGTATACCCATGCATCTCTCGAGAATGAATGTAAGTCCCGATGCGTAAGCTATAAAAATTGGAATCATAATGATTATTAAAATTACAATGAACTTAAGTATAAAACTTAAAAACTCAAACTTGTCAGGTGTTGAACCTGGAGGTGCCATTTCCTTTACATTATTTTTTTTTATCTGCAGACTTATTACCGGATGCCTGAAAATTTACTTGGTTCGAAATCATCTTTTAAAAAAATAAATTTCGTCCTGAAGGTAAGAATACAAGAATGGTATTTTCATAATATCAGTACTATACTTTTGTAAAACATTTACAAACGAGGTTTTTTGTGATCCTTCCATCATGAATATTTGTGCTAAGCTTTTGACATTATCCTTGTTGATATTTGACAGGAAATATTGCATCCTTTTTCTCCGTTTTTGAGCTTCTTTCTTAGCGATTTCATTTTCAATGTATTCGTCACAATGAGTCAACTCATTTTGCATGTAATTTATAGCTTGTCCTAAATGCATTTCTTTAAATCCTTGATACATCAATGTTCTGATTACTCCTGTTATTCCAATAGCTTCAAGCATATCTGCATCTGCTAAATTTCTCCATATTTTTTGACTTCGTTCTGTTTTCAGAATCGGAGCGCCTTCTTTCTTAAGTTTTGTGTATGAAGTGTTATCAATAGCTTCCAAAATATCTTGAATTTCCTTTTCTTCTAGATATTTCTTCAAAAAACATTTGGTTTCAACGAGTCTTTCCTCTTTATTGACATACTTCGGATCACATGTATCATGCAATAAAGCAGCAAATACAGATAACCTTACTTCTTCTTTTGCTATTTTGCAAACATTAAATGCGACCTGAATTGCATGGAATATGTCGTGCGATCCATCATAATGTTTTAATTTTATTTCTGTGTATGTTAATATTGGATTCATATTCCAAATATTTTTTCTTTGAAAAAATTTGATTGAAAAAAAAAATTAAAACATGTTTTATGATGTTTTCGAAATTCTTTTGCAAAATAATAATATTAGCCTGGGAGATGTAATTCGACTAACAAGAGTAGATCGCACACTGTATACTTTTATAAATTCGCATCAATTACTTGGAATATTTAAATCACATGAACTTGGCTTTAAACGAAAATATCCTATTCACAATATTATCCAAAAGATCAAGCAAACAAACAGGTGTAGAGAATGTGGTTATAGGTACGGTCTGAAAACATTATCAACAAAAAGTAAATGTGTACATATATGTTCTACTTGTGCACAGGAAAAGAATTCTTACAGTGAGCTTATTTGCAGATATGATATATTTAGAAACGAAAAATGTGTCTGGAGTAAAAAACGTCGTATTATTTTAGCAGGGCTTCATTTGGCAAGAGTAGGTAGAAATAACAAATATTTTTATTGGGGATTTGAATGGAAAAAACCACTGAGAAGACTATGAAAGCAATTTTTTATGACAATTTAGAAAATGTGGCCCTCATCTGCAAAAGCATACAAAATAAAATGAAAAGAGCGTCATTGACTAGAAATAACAAGACTCAAATACAGTCTTTATCTAGAAAATCTTAATATTCTTTTGGTAGAGTCATTAAGGAAAATATGATAGACGAAATCATTGAAAATCGGAGAGAAAAACGACAAAAAACGAGATAATTGTTTTACTTGCAATTTTCAAGCAATGCCCGGCATTCGAGGAATGGATTTCAACTTCGGAACTCAGTTTATTGGAATGAGAGGTATTCTAATTTTTTTTCGATGAATATATTTTTTCTTCACACGGATCCCAAGAAATGTGCTGAATATCATTTTGATAGGCATGTTGTCAAGATGATTTTAGAGACATGTCAGCTATTGTGTTCTGTGTGGCTTTTTTTTGATCCAGATCATCTTAATTTTAAGCCTCCATACAAAATGTCAAAAGGGCATATGAAGCATCCAATGGCTATTTGGGTTCGATCTTCAGAAGACAATTATATTTGGTTATGTGCCTTAGGCAAGAGACTGTGTGAAGAGTATACTTTCCGATATGGTAAGATTCACAAAAGCCAACAGTATATTCATCTGTTAAGAGACAATGTACCCGTGTTTTCCAATCGACAATTCACGCATCCGCCATTGTGTATGCCAGATGATTACAAACTGATAACAGTGGTTGAGTCTTACAGAAACTATTACAAAAATGGAAAAAAACATTTGCATAAGTGGAAGAAAAGAGATGTTCCATTTTTCATCTAGTGTCTGAATTTTTGTTGATTTTGTAAAAATTGTGAATACATTGATCCGTGATTTTTCACTTCAGCCATTTGCATACATCCTTTTTCTCTGTCGTCCTGTCCTCTTGGTTGTAAGCGGATCATGTTGTCACTAATTGATTGTAGTCTTTCTTGATGCCTAAATCTGTTAACAAGCATACTGACTGCATAATTGATTGCTTCCATTATATGTTCATCGTCTGCTTCACTAGAAAATAATGTTTTTCTCAAAATATCGATGACTTCTTCCTTATCTTCAATAGTTACAGGCATTTGAAGATGATCACTTACTTTTTCTTTTACGATTTCAACAAATGTTTCTTTTCCTTCTTCTGTATGCCATCTACTTTCTGTCTTTTTAACAATTGGTGCAAAACCGATTGTCGATTTCATATTATTTTTTTACAATATTTTTTTGGAAGACAAACGGATACAACATGTTAGATGCGTAGTCGTGAATAAGTTTTATCATGTGTAATTTGTAAAATGAAAAGTGTGACAAAATATTACCACAATACATTGTACAAATTGGGTTTTGAAAAGAGAAAAAAGTTGCAAAATTTGTTTTACGATAATGTGAAAGAAATTCGAATGCTGGATAAACCTTGTAAAACATGTGTGGTAAAGAAGCATGATAAAAATTTCATAATATCTTTAACTTACCATTCTATTAATATAATTAAAAAAATGGAAATACCTCCTAATTTTGCAGATTTTAGGATAATATTTTATCCTATTTTCTTTGAAATGTTAGCGGAAGCACATGAAAAATGCGACTCTTGAAAATAATTGACAGTGTTACATTCTTTTATTTTCTTACCCAAGCTTCTGCACTACTTTTATCAATATTTCCTATCAGTAGAGCACAATGAGGGAATATATCTTCATGCCAAGTACGAAGATTATGGAAATGAGTGTATTTTTGTTGTTTTTCGAGGCAGTTTACATCCCAAATACAACAATCAATTCTATGTATATTTTTAAGTTTAGAACATATGAACATATTATTGTTTTTTCCTTGACTGATTATAGAAAATGTGTTTATATTTTCTAATAAGATTCTTGCTTGTATAAATTTTTCTAAGCGATGTCCATACACATGCACATCTATTTCAGTAAATACAGGCGGTTTCCATTTTGTAAGTAATTCTTTGCTTTGATCATTGTCGAAAATGCCGTGAAAATCAAAGTTTGAAAAGCTGATTGCAAAGTACAAAAATGTTATCATTAATGTATTAAAATAAAATCAATCATTTGATCCGAATATATTATACGAGCAAAAGTAAAATGATCCGAATATATTATACGAGCAAAAGTAAAATATCAAATTAAAATAAAAAAAAATGGAAGATTTTCAAGCTTCCGCTCGAAAAAATAATGTTGTTTCAACTGTAGTGATAGGTGGTACCTTTGGTATTTTTCTAACATTTGGTCATGCTTGGTCCGATTTTTTAAAGGAAGGCATTGTTTCCCTTTTACCAAATCATGAGGATGTAGTCATACAATCGTTAATTTATGCTATCTCAGCTAGCTTTTTCTGTGTTGTTTTATTGTTTCTTTTGATTAGATTCGATATTTATATGAGCAGAATCAAAGTGAGTACCCCTCGTTTCATATTTAATAATCGTATGACGAATGTGAGAGACAAATTTAGCAATCGTGTGAAAGAAGTTGAAGATGTAAAAATAAATATAACTTCCAAGGAGGATGTCAAAAAACACAACAAAAAGAAAAGACGATCAAGGGAATCATTAGGTAAGCGTTAGTTTTTAGTAATTACTTTTATAAAGTATTAAAAATGGAAAATGTGAAATACATTGTATTTTCTGGAGGTGGTCAAAAAGGGTTATTGTTTATGGGTGCTATTAAAGCACTAAGACAACATACAAATTTTGAATCAATATTGAAAAATGCTCGCGGTTTTTCTGGATGTTCAGTAGGAGCTATTTTTGCTGCGATGATGATTATGGGATACACTGACGAAGAAATGTATGAAGAATTATCGCCAGTAGTCAGCAGTTTTGATAATATTGCACCTCAAATGGATGTATCGCTTTTTATTTCAAGGTACGGATTTGATGATGGATCAACCTTGAAGAAAAGTATTTCAAATATTATCGAGTTCAAAGGATTCTCGCCTGAAATTAATTTAAAAAATTTTCAAAGATTCTTCAAAGCAGAAATTTCTTTCAACACTACGAATTTAACCACTCGAGAAAATGTGATTCTTTCTGCTAGCACATTTCCTGATCTAAAATTAGTGGATGCTATATTCATGAGCATGTGTGTGCCTTTGTTGTTTGCTCCTGTGTTATACAAAGAAAATTTTTATGTTGATGGTGGTTGTATGTGTAATATTCCAGATATATACCCGGTTCATGAAACAATGATTTTTTGCTTCGATCAAGCAAACATGAATATCGATTCATGGAATAGTTATGTATCTATGTTGCTTACGATTCCTATGAAATTAGATTTTGAAAAAAAACAACAAATGCTGAATCTATGTGCTTTCAATATGTTCTTAAAAACTCCTCCATTCTTGAAAGACAGTTTGGATAGAAACATTACTAATGTAAAGGTAGAAAAATGTTTACGATATGGCTATTGTCAAACAATTTTCAAAATTCATTCGAATATTATTGCAACCATGGAAACACTTCTGAAAGTGGTGATATCGGCATATTTGTATTCTTGTGAAGATTCATCCATTGAATCCGCTGAATGTTTATTGTAAGATCTTTCACCTTGCTCTGTAATTTTTCGATATAATATAATATACAGGTTAAAAGTACACATCCAAATATCAAATATACTTTAAATATTTTTGCATCCTCCTTTTTTTTTTGGTTGAGCTCATATATCATAGCTTCAAAGTATTGTGTGTAGTCTTTTTCTGTTGCTTTTTCTTGAATCGGAGGTACAATTTCACTTTCTCTTTCAGATAATGAAACCGATTTTTTACCAGAAACTTTGTGTTCCATTTTATCAAGAATTGGTGGAGTCTCAACAAATTGTGAATCATTCCATGCATCATCAAACGAGACTGACATATTATCTTTAAATAATTTTTTTTTTTTCGTGAACATAAAAAAAACAACCTTTTCAAAGTTATAATTTGGCGAGCTTACATATGATCGCGCCAATTATGACTCCAACGAAAATAGGTGCTGGCTTCAAATCGTTTGAAGTGGTATTTTTTTGATAAAAATGAACATCTTTCATTCTTGATCTTACATTATTTTCAAACATATCCACATAATTTGTTTGGTTCATATTATTAATTTGTAGTAAAAAAAATACGAGTGCACAAACTATTGTGTTCATTGAGCAAATAAAAAAAATTTCTTGTTTTCAAATAAATAGCATGAATTTAAAAGAAAAATTTGAGTCTGTATTGGCGGATGATCATCTACCAAGTGTTCCATATGTATCTAGAAGCTCTAACGTAAACATTTCCGAGCCAAAACATTCAGGATGGAAAAAAATTTTACAAGTTTTTGTAATTGCAATTGTAATTGCATTCTTATGCAGTATTATTTATATGAAAGAATGTTTCACAAATAAATTTAATGATGAAATAAAAAATAAACTTGAAAATTCTTTGCAAATGTTTAGAGAAAAAGAAGAAGAAAAAGAAAATATCGAAGAAGAAGAAGAAATTGATCCATTATTTCAACGTTTCTAACTTACTTCTTGATATCACAGTTTGATACCAAGTCTCTGTCCCATTTAGCTTCAAGAGCCATAACGACATGAGCTGGTTTCTTCATTCTACACATGTTATTCGTCATATTATGAGCCGCGCCTGCCTTGCAGTTAATATTCTTAACCGATACGGTGGATACGCCCAATCTATCGTATTGCATTTCGAGTTTAGTGTTCAATGTAACTTGGTTAAGACCCTCTACCTGTAAGTCAGATCCACCTTTGGGACAGCTTTCTGTCATTTTTAATATCGTATACATTTTTTTTTACACCTCACGAATTTTTTTTAGATTCGTTTCTTACTCGTCACATGAATAAAAAAATATTTTTTAATACCAAACACATCATGACAATGAATGGTTATGATCAAGAACGTGTAATGAAGATTTCACAAATTATGCCCCAATTCGCTAGTGTAGCAGAAGCCGGAGATCGTGTATTGATGGGTTTAGAAGGCGATCCTCTATTTTCATTTGATGGAAATAGACCTTCTGCTCAAGTTTTGAACGTTGAACAAAGAGCACATGATGCACTTGTCTCCTTGAAAATGGATGATGGAAACATTAAGCAAGTAAGCACAATGTCACTGGCAGCAGATGAAGTTTGGGAATTTGATGATGCTACTTTTAAGAATGTTATGGATAGACAAGCGAAAATGCATCAGCGTGCTGAATCGCCAGTGCTTGAGCCAGAGCCAGCGCCTGAAGTGCCCGAGTACAGAGGAAAAGATGACGAGTTGAGCCTTCTCCGTGCCGAAGTTCAAGATTTGAAGGATATGTTGAATTTTGAGCGCCAGAATCAAAGAAATTTTCATAATACTATGATTGCTAGTTTAAATGAAATGGCTGGCGATATCTGCAAGCTTGACTCAAACGGACAGAATACTGAGTTCTGCCGTGTATTGAACAGCGAGTACACCAAACTTATTGAATCGAGAGCTGAGTCGGTATTGCCTGAATACAGAGGATCAGAAAATGAAGATGAGGAAGATGAGGAAGAAGAGGAGGAAGAAGAAGAGGAAGAAGATTTCTCTGCAGATTCTACTGACTTCTTCTAAATCAAAAAAATGATTCTTCTGTATGAAGTCTTTTGTATATGCCAGCAGTATATTCTTTACAATCTTGTGTAAAAATGCAAGGTCGTAATTCATTTTTTTTTATCTGACATATCGAGCTCTTCAAAAATGTCTTCCATTCTCCATTATGAATATGTTGTTGAGCAATTCGTATTACGAAATACTCATTTTGTAATGCTAATTTTTCTTTTTCAACATCGTTCTGCATTGTTTTCCATCCCGATGACCATGATCGTACAGGCTTGAAATGTTGAGGACCATCGAGTTCTAGTAGAATATTATCATTAATACAAAAATCAAATGTAAATTTTTGACTCCATGGAAATTGTATTTGGTACTCAAATATATAACTTTCGTTCTGCAAATATTCAAAAACTTTCTTCTCTGATACATTATTGCATAAAATACAACCATGAGATAACATATCACTAGCTCGTTGTGAATATTCTCTAGAACATTTTCTACATTTTCGGATAATTTTTTGATTCGACGTTTTCCATACCATATGTGGAGGTACAATGTTTGAACTGCTCCATTCTTGTATTATATTCTGCTCAGATGCAAATGTCATTTCCGTGCAAAAAAAACAATTCCTATTACCACAAGGTTTACATCTCTTTTTTTTACTGCAAAATTTGCAATTATTATTTACTAAAACATGTTTACACACATTACAATTCATTTTATACATTTTTAACATTTAATCTCTTTAATTTGATCACTTCTTCTTATCGGATTTCTTCTTATGATTTTCTTCTTCTTCTTCTTCTTCTTCTTCATCATCGTCGTCGTCGTAACCATCTTCAATAGATTCTTCATCTTCACTGAAATCTTCGTCCTCAAGTGCTGCCTTCATCTCACTGTCAGGAATATCACACAACATCATTTTCTTATATTCCTTACTTGCAAAAACTTCATCTTCGTATCGTTTGGTTGCCTTTCGAACACGTTTGCCATAAATAATATTGTTCGTATCTATACATTCGTCGACTGGTTCTTCTACCATCTTTACATCATCATCAGGGTCATTCTCTGTACTTCCTGCACCCTCCTCATCTTCATCTTCATCATCCTCATCCTCCTCTTCATATTCTTCTTCACCATCTTCCTCTTCCTCTTCTTCCTCATCATCATCGATGAAATCAGACATATCATCGTCTTCTTCGCCTTCGTCTTCTGAATCTTCCATTTCTTCTTTTATCTTATTGTCTTTTGAACTAGAACCATTCAACTTATAATCTTCCTTGCTTCTGGAATCCTTTGCAATGTCCTTGCTTCTGGAATCCTTTGCAACTTCCTTGCTTCTGGAATCCTTTGCAATGTCCTTGCTTCTGGAATCCTTTGCAACTTCCTTGCTTCTGG
>Ga0160423_10001272_pt1 | contig 21111 bp, 17 predicted proteins | sample CRUFie14St8metaG_FD_108191 | JGI IMG/M metagenome (GOLD analysis project Ga0160423, IMG submission 108191) | Marine microbial communities from the Costa Rica Dome - CRUD Field 142mm St8 metaG | ecosystem: Environmental > Aquatic > Marine > Oceanic > Photic zone | place: Costa Rica: the Eastern... | reverse complement strand
GGCCAATTCCGTGAGGCTCGAGTCGCATTTGATCTGATCGCCAAGAATCTTGGGCAGGCCTCTCTCAATACATACTGGGATCTGGATGATGAAGACGGTGACGGATTGATTGATCGTTATTATCGAACCTCTGAATTGCACTTCATTTCAATGGACGCGGACAAGCTGAGCGCCTCCGGTTCGCAACTACCCGTCGGCCATGCGGTGTTTTTCCAGGCACCACTTGGGTTTTCCACGGAGTATCGGAACTTAAATAATCTGTTTAACGGTCGCGGCTATTTCGTTGCATTCGGGGGAAATGAAAAATTCCGGCCAAGTTTCATTGAGGGGGCACAACGTTATCGGTTCCGGCTCATGGAGTTCCGCCCTCCGGCTGAATTTAATCAGGTGTTCGCCGATGGTGGGCAAGAGCGATCTGAAGGGGAACCACAGGAATTCACCGAATGGTATCGCCAATCGATGAGCTTGGCGGGTGATGAAGGTGGATTTGAGGATCACTTGAATCCTATCGCTGACAATATCCTGGCCCTGATCGTTTCGCCGCGTGACTCCCTCGTTCAAAATGCTGGAGGTCGCGATGATACCTATAGTCAGATTGCTCCAAATTACGCCTATGACTCAAACGATGCCAGCGATGGATTTGCTGGCTATGCTCAACAGGTGCCTCCGCTGGTGAGGCTCACGATGGTGGCAATTGACGAAAACTCTGCCGTTCGCATGGAGAACGGAACCATGAAGCCAGAACTAATGCCTGAGGGCCTTTTTCAAACAACATCAAACTACGAAAAGGATGTTGAGACACTCTCTGCGGCACTACATGGGAGTAACGTTAATCATAAGATCTTCAGTTCCATGGTGATGCTTCGCAGCGCGAAGTGGAGCGACAATAATTGATCACGCCTTGCCTACCCTGAGTATGAAATACGGATCCAAGAAACAGATTCGCGGCTTCTCACTGATCGAGATGATGGTGGTATTAACTGTAGTGTCCATCTTACTCGCCTTTGCCGCGCCCAATCTCTTTAGCCTCATCAGTTCCAACACCCTATCGGGTGAAGGGACGGTGATACAAAATCAGCTGACGCTAGCTCAACAGATGGCAGTCTCCAAGAGTGCTGATGTGGAAGTGCGGTTCTTTAAGATGAAAGATGAATCTGCGGCGCTGACTGATGAGGCGTTTCGCGCGTTTCAGCTTTTTCAATACAGCGCCGAAGGTGAAATGCTGCCCGTGAGTAACTTTTTCCGAATTCGGAACCCAGTTGCTATTCATGAGAATTTGAGCACCCTCGTCCAACCGGCGGCAACGGGCGGATTTTCCAGCGAGTCTAAATACGGCTTCGATTCCCCAAGAATAGGCTCCGAGCTTGTGCCTACCGGCCGGTCCGGCACGAAGGTGGACACGCCTTATGTGGCCTTCCGCTTTCGACCAGACGGCTCCACTGACTTACCCTACCGGTCGGGTGATGCTCGCGACACGTGGTATCTCACGCTGGTGCAAGGTGAGGGAGCGCTTCAAAATGACGAACCGGACAACTTTATGTGTCTGCAGGTCAATCCCTACAACGGGAAGATCAACGTATTCCGGCCCTGATTTCCATTCGTTTACAGTTCATCTGGGTCTTCGTGCCTAAATCGGCAACTTTCAGGTACGATTTAGAAAAAATGCTTCCATTTTACCCTGAATCTTCGCTTGCCATTACAGCGTAATAACAACCGAAGAGGATGAAGCAGAAATCCCCTAAAAAAACGCTTGTGAAATTTTTCACAAGCTATTAAGTGGGGCGGCTTCGCATCAGTAAATGGGTAACATTTTTCCACGTTGGACAAATCTGCTGGCGGTAAAGGTTTTCGTGTGTATCGGCGCGCTCGGTACGTGTGTGATCGCACTCGCTTGGTACTCATGGACCCCAAAACACACTCGTGTGGGTTACATGCCGCAGCAGCCGATTCCGTTTGATCACAGTCTCCATGCCGGGCAACTCGGGATGGACTGTCGATATTGCCACAGTTACGTCGAAAATTCTTCGCATTCCAACATCCCTGCCGCGCAGGTTTGCTGGAATTGCCACGGTCCCGGCAAGGTGAAGTCAGATTCACCAAAGTTGGAACCTCTGCGGGTGGCTATGGATGAAAATTACGAGGGTTACACGGGGGAACCAATTAAGTGGGTCCAAATCCACGAGACTCCCGACTACGCCTACTTTAATCACTCTGCCCACGTGAACCGCGGAGTGAGCTGCAAAGAATGCCACGGTCGTGTTGATGAAATGCCTGTCGTCTACCACGCTAAAACGCTCAGTATGAGCTTTTGTCTGGACTGCCACCGGAACCCTGAGAAGTCGCTCCGTCCGGTTGACGAAGTCACCAATCTTGATTGGACTGCAGACGACCTCGATCCCGACGACTTTTATGCCTACCTCGCCGGTAAGACTGGAGGAAACGCTGAGGCACTGAAGCAGGACGATGCAGGCAAAAAATGGGGTCAAGATCTGATTGGAGCCCACTTGCAGCAAGTCTGGAATGTTAACCCTCCGCAGGATTGCGCGGCATGTCATCGCTGATACAGGAGAATTAAGATTGAATGAAGCGAAAGTGGGAACATCCAACTGAGCCTAAAGCCTCTCGCCAGCACTGGCGCAGTCTGGGCGAGCTTGAGAATTCTGAAGAATTCAAAGGTTGGTTGGAGCGCGAGTTCCCACAAGGGGCAGCGGAGCTGGAGATGGACGAGACTTCCCGGCGTGGGTTTGTGAAGCTAATGGGTGCCTCCACCGCATTGGCTGGCTTTGGAGTGGCTTGCAGTCGGCCAGTGCGTCACCTCGTTCCTTTCAATGAGCACGTGGAGTGGGTCATTCCTGGCAAAGCTCTGTATTACTCAACTGCCAAGCCTCGTCTTGGCGGGATAGGATGTGACCCTTTGGTGGCCACAACTTATGAGGGACGTCCCACGAAAGTGGATGGTAATCGCCTCCACCCCAACTCGGGTGGCTCTTCCACAGCCTACACTCAGGCGTCTATTCTCGATTTGTATGATCAGGATCGGTCTAAAGGTTATCTCAGCGGTGGTAAGCCGACATCCGCCGAAGACTTTCAGGCTTCTTTCCTGAGTGGCTTTCGAAAGGGTAAGTCTGGAAAGAAAGTAGCAATGTTGATGTCGCCATCAACGTCTCCGACTCGAAATGCCCTGGTAAGGGAAGTGGCTGAAGCCTACCCCGGCCTTTCTCTCTACTCTTACGAGGCGCTCGAGGGTGCAGGGGCAGCGCAGGCGAGGACTGATCTCTACGGACAGGGGGTTGTTCCTGTGGTGAGTCTTTCTGGAATTAAGAGAGTACTCTCGCTCGATAATGACTTCCTCGGGCTTGATTCTATTGGCGACAATTGTCAGTGTGAATTTGCCGAAACTCGCGACACTGACGGTGGGGGAGAAGTCAGTCGCTTCTATGCCGTCGAGTCAGCTTTCACGCTAACCGGTGGAATGGCCGACCATCGCTATCGAATCGCCCCTTCGCAGATTCTCCCCGTGGCAGCGCTGGTGGCGAAAGCCGTTTCCGAAAAAATCGGAGACCGTGCTCTCGGCTCGGTTGCTGACGAAGTGATCGCTAAGATGGTCGTTCCGGTTTATCACGAAAAGTGGATAGAGGAATGCGCGATTGATTTAGCGGAAAATCAAGGCGGATCGATTGTTCTCGCGGGTAATCGTCATGGTCGCGAGGTTCACATTCTTGTTTCAGCGCTTAATAAGGCGCTTGGAGCTTACGAGAATCATATCACGCTCGTTCAGCATGACCTTCCTCAGATGGGTGGGATCGCGGACCTTTCTGCTGCTATCAGCTCTGGGGAGATTGAGGCTCTCTTCGTGCTTAATGCCGGTGATGTGGTGTTTGACGCTCCTGCCGATCTTGAGTTTGGTAAACTTCTTAAATCTGTTCCAAAAGTGGTCCATCTTGGGTATTCGGTGAACGAGACGGCGAAGGCTGCAACTTGGCATATTCCCGGAACTCACTACCTCGAGTCATGGGGGGATCACTACAGCATGGGGGGAATTTACTCCGTGCAGCAGCCAATGATCAATCCACTCTGGGGGGGGATCTCCGAGAACGTGTTTCTTCTCTCTCTGCTTGAGGAAAATGCATCCGAGGAACTTATTCTCGAGCGGGTTAAAAGAACTTTTAATAACGCAGGGCTTGAAGACTGGAGTCAGGCACTTCGCGATGGCTTTGCCAAGGGTAAGCGTCTTCCGACTGCAAAGGTCATTACCGAGCCTGCGTCGATCTTCGGCTCAAAGGGAGTGAAGATCGCGGATCTTCCGCATGCCGAAGGCCTTGAATTGGTGCTGACGGTGAGCGGTGCGACTTACGATGGTCGATTCGTTAATAATGGCTGGCTGCAAGAAGCTCCCGATCCGATTACAAAGTTGACCTGGGATAACGCGGCGTTAATCAGCACCACTACCGCAGAAACTCTGGGACTAAAAGATGGAGAATTGGTCGAGATTTCTATTGGTGATCGGAAGATTGAGGCACCAGTTCTTGTTTCACCCGGTCAGGCTGATTTCGTTCTTTGTTTGCCGGTCGGTTACTATGGTGATTTGGCTGATGGCACGGTGAGTCGTGGGGTTGGATTTAACGCCTACCCCATGATGACAACGGCGACGCCCTACTATGTGAGCGGTGTAAACCTTAAATCTACTGGTGAAGAGCACGAGTTAGCGCTGACAGCTGAGCACTACAGTATGGAGGGGCGTGCCATTGCTCGAGAGGGCACTGTTGAAATGTATAAGAAAGATCCGCACTTTGCCCAGCATCAGGGCATGGATCACCACATTCCTGAGAATATTTCTCTCTACAAAGGTCCCGATTACATAAAAGGAGAAAATCCTGAAGGTCCGGGGCCGATGTTTAGTGCTATCCCGGGGCACGAGTTCAAGGTGGATCAACTCCACCAGTGGGCAATGACCATCGATTTGAATTCGTGCACGGGCTGCAATGCTTGCGTGATAGCCTGCCAAGCGGAAAACAATATTCCCATCGTTGGTAAGGATCAGGTTCTGGCTGGCCGTGAAATGCACTGGGTTCGAATGGATCGCTATTTCACCAGCCCGAGTGACTATAAGACGGTTTCAGATCAGGGACTAGGCAACGGTGAACCTGGAAAACGTCCCGTCGATGATGATCAGATTGAGATGATTCCAATGGGCGTCAGTTGCCTTCAGTGCGAGAGTGCCCCCTGTGAAACGGTGTGCCCGGTGAATGCTACCGTCCATACAGGTGATGGTCTCAATGCGATGACCTACAACCGTTGTATCGGAACCCGATACTGCGCGAACAACTGCCCCTACAAGGCTCGACGCTTCAACTACTACGACTACAACAAACGTCCGCTAGAGAAAATAAAGGTTGGTGGTATCGAAGCTGAAGGTTTTAAATTTGGTCCTCTCGCTCCGGCAAACGGAAATGCGACAACGACGCAGCGACTTCAAAAGAACCCGAATGTAACGGTGCGTATGCGCGGTGTGATCGAGAAGTGTACTTACTGTGTCCAGCGAATCACCGCCGCGAAGATCGCAGCAAAAGCGGCGGCTCGTGATTCTGATGATATCCAAGTAAAAACAGGGTCTCTCACAGTTGCATGTCAGGATGCTTGTGGGGCTGACTCAATAACGTTCGGTAATCTGATGGATCCGAAGGACACTGTGAACGTGAAGAAGTCGAGCCCAAGGAATTACGACCTTCTCAAGTATATCGGAACCCGACCGAGGACGAGTTACCTCGCCCGCATCAAAAACCCAAACCCGAAGATGCCAGGAGCCGACGCGGTCGGCACGGTGACGTCGAAGATGCACTAACCTGCTTGATTACTGACTTTTTTAGATGGCAGATCCAACGACAGCTAATCAAAACGTTCATCCGTCAGAGGCGGAGGGCGTGGCTCGTGAGCCTCTCGTGCTCAATAACCGTTCCATGGGTTGGATTACGGACCGAATTTGCGGCATCGTTGAGAATCGACAGCCCTTCATTTGGTGGGTTCTTTTCGTTCCTGCGGTAGCACTTTTCTCATGCCTCGCCTTTACCTTGGTCTACCTAGTCTCGACTGGTGTTGGTGTTTGGGGTAATAACCAGCCTGTTGCTTGGGGGTGGGCGATCGTGAACTTTGTGTTTTGGATTGGTATTGGCCATGCAGGAACTTTAATTTCGGCGATTCTTTTCCTGACACGTCAAAAGTGGAGAACTTCCGTGAACCGGGCTTCGGAGGCAATGACGCTGATTGCGGTGATGTGCGCCGGCATTTATCCGGGCTTTCACGTTGGTCGCTTCTGGATGGTATGGTTCCTGGCTCCAGTACCCAACGCCAACGCGATCTGGCAAAACTTTAAGAGCCCGTTGCTTTGGGACGTGTTCGCTGTTTCTACTTATTTCACGATTTCAGTGATCTTTTGGTATATTGGTCTGATTCCCGATCTCGCGACGCTTCGTGACCGTGCCAAGAAAAAGCTTCCGAAGTTTCTCTACGGGTTCTTCGCTCTAGGCTGGCGAGGGGGTAACCGTCACTGGCGTCACTACGAAATGGGATATCTTCTTCTCGCCGCTCTTTCGACGCCATTGGTCCTTTCAGTGCACTCCGTCGTCTCCTTCGACTTTGCGACATCCGTGGTTCCCGGTTGGCACACGACTATCTTTCCGCCTTACTTCGTGGCGGGGGCGATCTTTGGAGGTTTCGCCATGGTTCTGACCCTCATGCTGCCGATACGTAAGCTCTACGGCCTCGAGGATTTAATTACCCATAAGCACGTCGACAACATGGCGAAGATCATTCTCCTGACGGGTACGATCGTGGGCTACGCCTACATCATGGAATTGTTCATCAGTTACTATGGGGCGAACAAGTTTGAGGCTGATGCCTTCCATCTTCGAATTCTCTCTGGCCCCTACACATGGGCTTACTACTGCATGTTTTTCTGCAACGTTATAGCCCCCCAGGTCTTTTGGTGGAAGTGGTGCCGCCATAATCTGTGGGTGGTCTTTATTATCTCAAATTTCGTAAACTTTGGTATGTGGTTTGAGCGTTTCGTGATCATTCCGACTACATTAGCGAGAGACTTTCTTCCGGGGCAGTGGGGTTACTATGAACCGTCTTGGGTGGAGAAGCTCATGTTCGCTGGCACCTTCGGCATGTTCTTCATGCTCTTCCTCCTCTTCATCCGATTCTTGCCGGTGATTGCCGTCAGTGAGGTGAAAGGGGTGCTTCCCGAAGCTGATCCGCATCACCCGGATTGGAAGAGACTTCGCGAAAAACGCCGTCAAGGAACTGCCTAATTTGATCTTATCGTAAAACTTTATCTCCAATCAGTAGCCGTGAGTGATTCAACTGCCAAAGCAACCAGCCTATTTGCTTATGTCGCCGAGTTCGACAACGCAACGGACCTCTACCATGCCGCGGAGAAGGTGCGTGACGCCGGGTTCCGTCGCTGGGACGTTCATACCCCGTATCCCGTTCACGGGATGGACGCTGCCATGGGGCTCGGAAAAAGTTGGCTTTCAGCGGTTGTTTTGGTAGGAGGAACAACTGGTTTCCTTTTTGCTCTGTTCCTCCAGTTTTTCACCCAGGTATCGCTTTATCCAACGGTCGTCCAAAACAAGCCCACTAACCTGTTTACAGTGCCGGCTTTCTTCCCAGTGACCTTTGAGCTTACTATTCTATTTTCCGGTTTTTCCATTCTCTTTGGTTTGCTCATTTGGATTATGCTGCCGCGTTGGAATCACCCACTCTTTAACTCGTCGCTTTTTCCCAAGTCTACCGACGATGGCTTCCTCATGGTAATCGAGTCTCGTGACCCGAAGTTTAAGAAAGACAAAACCCGCGATTTCCTGACGGAAATCGGTGCCGGGGAAATCGAGGAGGTTTCGCACTAATTCTAGTCATGCGTTGGTTTTTTCTAATTCTAGCGATCGTCGTGGTAGCCGTTGCCTATGGTATCGGCCCACGTGGAGAGAAGTTTTCAAACCCACCGTTTGAACTCTTCCCCGATATGGATCGCCAGTACAAGCTCAAGTATCAGAAAGGGAGCGAATTTTTTGAAAACGGTCAGGGAGCACGCAAGCCGGTCGCCGGTACCCTCCCGATTGGTTATCAGTTTCCGCATGGGGGCAATGAAGGCCAGCTCACCTCTTCCCTCGACTTTGGTCGTGGCGATGATTACGCCAGTAGTGGCCTTTTCGGCGACTTCTATGGATCGGGCTATCCTGAGGGACTGGAGTTTGATGAGGCTTTCCTCGCTCGGGGCAAAGAGCGATATCAAATTTATTGCACTGCTTGTCACGGAGAATCCGGTAATGGAGTCGGTGTCGTTTCGAAGTATTGGGCCATTCCGCCTTCAGCGAATTTGATAGACCCTCGAGTTATCGCGATGCCTGAGGGGCAAATTTTTTGGACAATTACCCACGGCAAAGGTCTCATGGGCCCTTACAGCGGAGCGATTCCTGTGAAAGACCGCTGGGCGATTACCGCCTACGTCCGTGCCCTTCAAACAGCGTCCACAAAGTGATTCATTTTCTTAACTGTATTCTTCTAATTTTATGGCAGGTCTGAAAGACGGCGACGATTTCAAAGATGGGGAGGCCTTCAAGAGCCCTGCTCTGCTTAAGCTTTTGTGTGCAGTGGTGGGATTTGGAGGGCTCTTGCTTTTCTTTATCCTGAGCTTCTCTTTCGGCGAGGAAAAAACCAGTGCCATGGGCTACAGTTGGCTATTCGCGGTCATCTTTTTCCTAACGCTTGGAGTGGGGGGGCTTTTCTGGACCTTGCTTCACCACGCCAGCAATTCGGGCTGGGGGACAGTTGTGAGACGTCTCATGGAGAATCTTGGCAGTACGATCCCGTTCATGATGGTGCTCGCGCTTCCGCTGGTTTTTCCACAGTTTGGTTTTCGTGACGCGCTCTGGGAATGGTTTCCTCTGCGAAAAGCTGCGCTAGAGGCTGCTGGCGAAAAGGCCGAAAAAGAGGCCCCTGCCTACATTGTTGAGCAGGAAGCTAAGGTTGAGAAGGCTCAGAAAGCAGTGGATAAAACTAAGTCTGAACTAGCTTCTCTCAATTCGCCAAGTCCCGGTCATAAGGCCTACTTCGAACGTAAGATCAAGGGGCTTGAGAAGGAAGCTGCTAAGCTAAAAGAAAAGGATCTTTCAGAGGGCGCTGTAGTTGCCGCGCTGACCGATAAGAATTTCCTGAAGAAAGAAGCTTTGCTCTATGTGAAACGGGGTTATCTCAACGAAGGGTTCTGGTATTTCAGGGTCGCGTTCTACTTTGTCGTCCTCATTGGAATTGCCTGGACTATAAGGCGATGGTCGATAATTCAGGATAGTGATGGCGACCCAAAATGGTTCCGCTGGATGCGCCGCGGAAGTTGCGGCTTTCTCCCATTTTTTGCCGTGGCGTGGACGTTTCTGGTGTTCGATTGGCTGATGGCGTTAGACTACGCCTGGTTCTCAACGATGTGGGGTGTCTATCTGTTTGCAGGATGCGCGCTCAATTCGATGGGATTGCTGATCCTGATGCTGACCGGTCTTCGAAAGGCGGGTTACCTCAGGAATGTTGTCACGTTGGAACACTACCACCTAATGGGTAAGTTGATGCATGCCTTCGTGATTTTCTGGGCATACATCGCGTTTTCTCAGTTTTTCCTGATCTGGTATGCCAATATCACAGAGGAAACAAAATTTTACCTGACCCGCAACAGTGATTTCTGGAACACTTACACGATCTGCTTTCTCGTTATTGGGCACTTTTTTATCCCGTTTGGAATTCTACTTATCCGCGCGATTAAAAAAGCTCCGTTGGTGATCTCGATTGTTGCGGTCTGGAACCTGCTCATGCATGTATTTGATATTTATTTTATTATTATCCCAGAACGTGGCCCTTCTCTCACGGCAGGAACGGGTCACATTTCCATGACGATTCCAGGTGCGTGGATCTTTGATGTTCTCGCATTTGTCAGCGTTGGAGGAATCTTCGGTTTTTTCCTTTTGAAGCAACTCAGTTCTGCCAGCCTGTTTCCGTGCCGAGACCCGCGTCTCGACGAATCTCTAAACGTGGTTAACTAAGCCTTTTTCTTTCTAAGCTAGATGAGTGACCAAACATCGCCGAATAACTCCCATACCAAGACGCTTCTTAGCGGGCTTGCGATCTTGGTTTCTTTTGGATTTGTTGTCCTGATTCTTACCAGCAACTTCGGGCGCGAAAGCATCGAGGATCGCGCCTACATGGGTGATTTCTCAGAGGAAACGATTCAAACTCGATGGGCGAATCTCGAGGAGGTAACGGCTGCTCAACAATCTTTGGTTGACCCTTCGAAGGTTGACACAGCTATGAAAAGCCTTGCAGAAAAGGTTCCTAGGGCTGCTAAAAGCGATATCGTTGTTCCTGGTTCGCCGACTTTTATGAAACAAAACGAAGTAGGTTCGAATCCTCCAGGGCCTGTCTCAGGTGAACCAGCAGAGGAAGCAGACAAGCCTAGCGAAAAAGCAGACGAAGGAAAGGACAAAGCAAAATCAACTGGATGAGGGGAATTTTGAGACGCTGACTGACAACATTTTTTATGACACTGCCTGAACTGACACCTGAGGAAATTGAGGAAAGAGTGACCATCGACCGCTCGACTCGTTATCCTGTGATGTTTTTCTTCACCAGTGCGGCGGCGTGGTTGCTAGTGGCAACGTTACTCGGTTTTATTAGCTCCTTGAAGCTTCGCCTTCCCGGTTTATGGGACGATTTCTCCGTTCTTGGATATGGGCGCCTCTTTCCTGCTCACTTGAACGCGCTTGTTTATGGATGGGGTATGCAGGCTGGTGTAGGAGTCATTCTCTGGCTCATGGCTCGTTTGACCCGAACTCAACTGAGCAATAGGGCTGGTATTCTCGTCGTAGGTCACATTTGGAACGCTGGGGTTACCTTTGCGGTTTTGACCGTTTTGATTGGCTATGGGAATTCGCTTCCACTTCTCGATTTCCCGAAGTGGGTTTGGCCTTTTCTCAGCATTTCTTATCTGCTGATCGTTGTCGGAATTATTCCGATGTTTTGTAAGCGCCGGGAGTCGCTTGTTTATGTTTCCGAGATGTATTTGATCGGGGCTGCCCTCTGGTTTCCGTGGATTTTTATTACCGCAAACATTATCATTGGCAAGGGCACGGCTCCAGTCATGGCCAGTGGGGTGGGTGCTTGGTATATCACTAATTTGATTTACTTTTGGATGGCGCCTGTAGCAATTGCCGTCGCTTACTACATTGTACCCAAAATCGCAGGTCGCCCGATATACAGCCATCCCCTCGCGCAAGCCAGTTTCTGGTTGCTAGCATTCTTGGCTGGTTGGACTGGCTTTTCTCGTTTTATGGGAGGGCCCTTTCCAGCCTGGATGCCTGCTGTGAGCGGAGCGGCGACGATTTTCATTCTCCTGGCGGTCCTCACGACATTCTTCAACCTCATGGCTACGCTCAAGGGATGTTCAAAACTCTGGGAGTTAAGTCCTTCATTACGTTTCACTGCTTTTGGAATGCTGATGCTTGCCCTTTACGCAGTGCTCGCGGCGTTCAGTTCGACCTACTCCTTTGGACGCGATATTCAATTTAGCCATTTTCTTGTCGGACTCGATACTCTTGCTATTTACGGTTTTTTCTCCATGACGTTGTTCGGAGCGATTTACTTTATTGTCCCGCGCATCACTGGTGCTGAATGGCCGTCTGGCAAACGGATCCGCACTCACTTCTGGTATAGTACTTACGGTATCATTACTCTGGTCGTTTCTATGTTGATTGGTGGAATTGCCCAGGGTGGAAATCTTGCCCAGTGGGATCAGACTTTCTCCACTTCTTTTGTCAACTCTGCAGCCTATGTGGTGGGCCGGGCTTTGGCTTGGGCTATGATTTCGTTCTCCAACCTTTCATTCCTCTACCAATTAACTCTCATGTTTATTGGAAAGGGACGGAAGTCGGAAGGGCCGACTTTGATCCACGCCAACCCGGGAGAAGCGGGAAGTGCGAAAATAGCCGCGGGACTCCAAGAATAAAAATTTAGCAAAAGAATGAAGCCTAATAAGTTTGTAAACCTGATCGGCGGCCTCGCTACTGCTTTTGCATTGCCACTAATCCTCTTGATCATCATTCCCTTTGTTCGCCAATCGGATTCGGTTCCAATTCATTATCCTGAGGGGCAGGAGATCGAGGGCGGCGTCGTGGCATACCCAGATGCAACACTCTACCGTTTTGGTTCGAGTGATTTTGGAGCTCAGGTCTACGCGGCTGAGGGTTGCGCCTACTGCCATACTCAGGTTATTCGACCGACTTACGCTGGTCCGGACATGTGGCGTCCTGGTTGGGGCGGGCGAGAGGAGGATGGACTTGCCCGCGAGACCCAACCTCTTGACTACAGCCTCGAAGAAATAGCTCCTCTTGGCTATCAGCGAATCGGTCAGGATCTTTCAAATGTTGGGCATCGCATTACGACACGCGAGCTGATGCACCAACATCTTCTTAACCCAAAGGACATCGATCCAGACAGTGGAATGCCAGCTTATAAACATCTATACCGGAAGTCTCCTTTTGGAAAAGGATGGGATCCAACACCCAAGGCAGAAGCTCTGGTCGATTATCTCTTATCCTTAAAAAAGGATCAACCGCTGCCAGAAGTTGCTAGCACCGGAGGCTAATTAAAACATACTTTACAAACGGAATTTACTAAGATGGCAAACGAGGAAGACAAGAATATCGATTACGAGCGCGGGAAGGTGAAAACTGTTGAACTCCACGATTCGGTTCGAAGAGAAAATCCGTTGATGCCCGGTGGGGAAGGTTCGGCTAGTGCTGTCGTGTTGGTGGTTGCTTCACTGATTCTAATCCTTGGCGGCGGACACCTCTTTAGCACCGCAAACGGTTTTGGTGACAGCATTTACGTGAACGATAATTATCAGCCGGCGCCACGTCCGAAACTTGGCGGAGAAGATGAGGTTGCCGTTCAGGTAGCTTGGATCGAAGAATGGATGAGCGACGGTAAGAAAGTCTATAATAACTGTATTGCTTGCCACCAGGCTTCTGGTCTTGGTATTCCAGGACAGTTCCCGCCGCTCGTTGGCTCCGAATGGGTTGATGGTGGAACCTCTCGCCTCGGTGCCATTATGTTGCATGGTATCAATGGCCCGTTTAAGGTTGCTGGTCAAACTTACAACCAACTTATGCCAGCTTGGAACAATTTGAGCGATGAGAAAATCGCACAGGTGGTAACTTACATTCGGCGTGAATTCGGCAGTCTCTCGGCAGAAGACCAAGGCGTAGTCACCAGTGAGATGATTAAGGCTGCCAGAGATCAGTTTAGCAGCCAGAGTGGACCCTACACGGAATCGCAGTTACTAGCGATTCCCGAGGGTGAATTTCTCCCGGGTTCTCCAGTTGACCTCGAAACTGGTGAGCCTTTAAATTCCAGGGCTGACGCCGCAAATAACTCCGTAGAGGGATAAATTAGACACAAACCAATTAAAGTATTTTCTGAAAGAGCGGAACTTGCTTGTATTTAAGCAACGTAACGTTTCCCGATAGGTATGAGCGAAGCGATAAAAGAAACACATAATGTGGACCATGATGATCACGATCATCATGAAGAGCCGTTCTGGAAGAAATATATCTTCTCCACCGATCACAAGGTGATCGGTATTCAATACGGGTTCACTTCACTGGTATTTCTGGCCTTCGGATTTTTCCTTATGATGGTGATGCGCTGGAGCATCGCTTATCCTGACCGCCCAGTTCCTATGCTTGCCGACTGGCCTTGGTTCCAAGCTTGGCTTGACGATGGTGGCAAAGTTACTGGCGACCTTTACAACATGTTTGGTGCCATGCACGGCACCATTATGGTCTTCCTCGGGGTGGTCCCGCTAGCCTTTGGCGCCTTCGGTAATTATGTGACCCCTCTTCAGATCGGAGCTCCAGATATGGCTTTCCCTCGCCTCAACATGGCAAGTTATTGGTTCTTTCTTATCGGCGGCATTATGATGTTCGTCAGCTTCTTTTTGCCTTCGGGGGCGGCAAAAGCTGGGTGGACAAATTATTCTCCGCTGGCAACTACAACCGATCTGCATTTTGGGGACCTATTCTGGACGGGGCAAACGCAATGGTTGACAGGAATGGTGTTCTTAATCACTTCATCTTTGTTGGGGGCAGTAAACTTCATCTGCACGATCGTCAACTTGCGATGCAAAGGGCTGACTTGGATGAGATTACCCTTCTTTGTCTGGGCAATGTTGGTGACCGGATTTCTCCTTCTTCTCGCATTTCCACCACTTGAAGTGGCAGCGATCATGCAATTAATGGATCGTGTAGCCGGAACCAGCTTTTTCATTCCAACTGGTCTGAACGTGAATGGCTTGCCATTTGATGCCGCCGGAGGAGGAAGTCCGCTGCTTTATCAACACCTCTTCTGGTTCCTCGCGCACCCCGAGGTTTACGTCCTGATTCTTCCCGCGATCGCGATTGTATCCGAAATTCTCCCGTGCAACACACGCAAGCCGCTTTGGGGTTATAAGACGATGGTTTACGCGGTCATGGTGCTGGGTTTCCTCGCCTTCATCGTGTGGGCTCACCACATGTATATCACTGGAATGGGTCCGGCAATCTCCACATTCTTCCAGACGACGACAGTGCTGATTTCAGTTCCGTCTGTGATTTTGATCACTTCGCTTCTAATCTCCATGTGGGGTGGTTCAATCCGATTTAACACCCCGATGCTCTTTGCGACGGCGTTCATCCCAATGTTTGGTATTGGGGGTCTTACCGGTTTGCCTTTGGCGTTCTCCCTTCCCGATCTTCACCTTCATGACACCTACTATGTCATTGGCCACTTCCATTATGTGGTCGCTCCAGGAACAATCTTCGCCCTTTTTGCTGGCATCTACCACTGGTTCCCGAAACTGACAGGGCGCCGGATGAGCGAGAAACTGGGGCAGCTTCACTTCTGGGGTTCTCTTGTGTTTATGAACGGGATCTTTGCGCCAATGTTCTTCCAAGGCATGGCAGGTTTTCACCGTCGCGCATTTGATGGTGGCAAAGCTTATGAGCAGATTTCTACTCAGGAATTTGCTCCGGCGAACTCTTGGTTTGCCAATATCTGCGAGAAGCTAAATATTGTTGAGCCTGATGCTGCGGTCACCATGATCGATCTCAACATCATCACCTCGGGCTCAGCTTGGCTCCTCGCCGTTTTTCAAGTCCCCTTCATCATTAATGTTTTTATCAGCCCGTTTATCGGTAAGAAGGTCAACAGCGATAACCCTTGGGAGGCAACCACGCTAGAGTGGGCAACGCCGACTCCACCTCCTCACGGTAACTTTATCGGAGAACCTGCTGCTTACCGGGGTCCATACGAATATAGCGTTCCGGGAGCGGAAACGGATTTCACTCCTCAATTTGAGCCGAGTAAAACCGGTGACCACGGTGTCGTTGAGGAAGATGAGGCAGAAAAAAAGAAAGAGGCTGTTGATGGTGTGGACGCTTCGAAAGCGTAGCTCTGAAGGAACCGTTAAACGGAGATTTTACGACTGTCCAACATGGAGATTCCCTACGAAGTAACACCCCGACGTGACACTGGACTCTACAATGCCAAGCTTGGCGTGTGGTTGTTTCTAGCGTCTGAGGTCATGCTTTTTGGAGGCCTTTTCTCTGCCTACGTATTCTTGCGGGTTGGTATTCAAGATGGTGTCGATAATCCATGGCCTTGGGGTTTGAATGTTCACAAAAACTTCGTGTGGCTTGGATTTATAAATACTCTGGTTCTAATTTTTTCTAGTGTTGGCGTTGTCTTTGCTTGGGTTGCTCTAAAAGAGCGTAACTGGCGTAAATTCCAGGCGTGGATGTACATTGTGGTAGCGTGCTCCGTTGTCTTTATGTGCATCAAGGGAGTGGAATACAACAGCAAACTCAACAAGCATCACGGGATCAAGTTGATGGACAATTCAGTCATGGAAGGAAAGATCAAAGATAAGACTGATCAGATTCGGTTCGAAGCGACGGAGGTATCTTTCAGCCTCCAAGGCGGTATCCCAATCTTGCTAGAGTCCATCGATGGTGACTTCCCGGAGTTAACGCTTCAAGTGGAAGAAGGTGACGAAGAGATCACTATCGCCTCAGCATCTGAATTTAAGGATTGGTTCTTCGACGCTCGGCGGCAGACTGCTAGGGATCTGGTCGAAGAGCGGAAGCGCTATCGTGGTGAGATTGCTGAGGGTAAGGAGGCTCCAACGCCAGTAACGGTTTCAACTTCTGCTACCCTCGTTTCGGACAATCCGTTTAAAGTTCGTGGTAACCCACGCAAGATTGTCGCTCACACAGACGACACCATTAACTTCAGGGATGGAACCAAGGTTACCGGTAAACTTACCGGTGACGACGTTGTTTTCGAAGTTCATGAAGTCGATCTCCAACTGGTTCTCCCTCAAAACCAGCGTGATGCTCTTGTCTGGGAAGTAATCGACGATGAGCAAGCGAAGAAAGAATTCTTCGCCGAACAGCGCAAGGTTTACGAGGAAATAAAGGAATACTACGATAAACGTGGTGAAGTTATTCCTGAAAAGATGCTCCGAGGCCATATGCTTAACCTTCATTATGTCCACCTAGGACATAGCGATGGCCACCACGGTGACGATGGTTATGGCGATAAAGAGCATGATGGTGAACACGAAGATGACAAAGTTCATCGCAGCGAATCAAAGCCTTCAGCCAAGGATGCTGACCTTCATTCCTCCAAGGATTATGGGTTGATCTCGGTTCCACGCGATAAGATAAAGTTCATGGGCAATCATGGCCCAAGATACGGGAACTACTACGCGCTCTACTTTACGATGACTGCTTTGCACGGCCTCCACGTTGTCGGTGGAGCGCTCGTGTTGCTTTATTTCGTAGTGTTTGGAAAGCGAATTTACCTCAAAAATCCGGAGCATTTAGCAAACAGAGTGGAGGTCGGGGGGCTGTTTTGGCACTTTGTGGACCTGATTTGGATTTTCCTTTTCCCTCTAATGTATCTCCTGTAATTAGAGACCTAGATTTGATTCCTTATGGCAGACGCGACACACGACTGGGCCCATCACAAGAAGATTTACACCATCATCGGTGTTTTACTTTTTATCTGTACTGGCCTCACTCTGGCTCTTGGGCTTTGGGCGCCGCTTGATGTAGGCCCTCCCGGACCAACACCGGGCGATTACGTTATTGGGCTGGCTTTAGCCGGAACCAAGGCTTCTTTAGTCGCCATTATTTTTATGCACCTGAATCATGAAAAGGGGCTGATTTACAAGACGCTAGTTTTTACCTTTCTTTTCTTTGTTGCGTTGATGGGGCTCACTCTGTTTGCCGGGTCCGACCCAATTCTCGAAGAATATGACACCCTTGAGACCACTAATGGCAAGTTGATACAATCGGTTGACCAGTAAGCACTATGTCTATCAAGCATTTCCACATAGCCTTTATTATCTTCTGCACTCTGTTTTCATTGGGATTCTCTGCTTGGTGTCTTGTTATTCCAGGTCAACCTTCGGTAATAGAAAATATGGGTTGGATCAGCCTAGCGGGTGGGATCGCATTGCTTATTTACGGCATCCGTTTCTACCGGAAGATAAAAAACGTAATAACCTAAAAGAAGTTCAAGTTGCTATGGAGATCTTCCCACTATTTGATAGTCCAGTCCTTGCCTGCCCGATGTGTTTGAGCGGAGCGGATGGGCAGCAATTGATCGCGGCCAACTCCGCAATTTTACTTCTTCTCGTTGTACTCGTGGGAGTGCTCATGGCATTTTTCAGTTTCATCATTTACTTGGTCAAGAGAGCTAAGCGATTCGGGGAAGACCAAGCTACGAACACGGTGCGTGTCGATCGAAGCAAGAATTAATAAGGAGCTATTTAAGTATGATTGAATCGATCAACGATTGGATTGGAATGCACGAGATTGCCTCTCGGCATGGCAACGTAGGTAATCACATGCTGGGCCTGATTCACTGGTTTATGCTTGTCCTTTTCGTTGGTTGGAGCGCTTTCCTAGCTGTGATTCTGGTGAAATTCCGTCGATCCAAAAACCCCAAGGCGAGCTATAAGGGAATGACTTCTCACTTTTCGACACACATCGAGATCGGTGTGGTGATTGTAGAGGTCGTGCTTCTACTTGGATTTGCATTCCCCCTGTGGGCAAAGTGGGCAGATGCTAAGGAGCGTCCTGAAGGCGATAATGTGGTGAATTTGCGAGCCGTTGGCGAACAATATCGATGGACTTTCCACTACGCTGGTTCCGATAATCTTGTCGGAATGACAGCGCATGACCGTCTCAGTGGTGCTAATCCGGTTGGTCTTGTTACCGAGGATCCTAATTCTGCGGATGACTTTGTTTCTGTTAATGAACTAGTTGTTCCGGTTGGTCGCCCCGTTGTGATACAGGTAACTTCCAAGGATGTTATTCATGGTCTGGCTATCATCCCTATGTTTGCCCAGCAAGACGCAATCCCGGGGTCTGAAATCCCGATGTGGTTTATTCCGGAGAAAGAGGGGGAGTGGAATATTGTTTGTGCGCAGCTTTGCGGGGCAGGGCATGCTCAAATGGTGGCCTACGTGAAAGCGGTCAGCAGTGATGAATTCGATGAGTGGTATGGTTCGCAAAATCCCCTGCTACCAAAGTCGTGACGGGCTTGTGATCCCGCCAGAGTAAGTAACACCGGCGGATCTCTTGCGAGTTCCGCCGTTTTCGTAACTGGGCGCAGCTTCGGTCAGTTCCAAAACGTAGATATTGTCAATGAGCAAGCATCAGGAGTGCGGTAAAGCCTTTCGCTTTTTTACTAGGTTGGTGGTTTTATTTACCATCCTTTTAATCTGGTGGGGCGCTGCGACGACTACCAAACAGGCAGGAATGGCTTTCCCTGATTGGCCTCTTAGCTTTGGTTCAGTGAATCCTGAGGGGTGGTTGAGCTACATGGTTCCTTTCCTTGAGCATAGTCATCGTCTGCTTGGGAAATGGGTCGGAATTCTCGTTTTGGTGATGTTCGCATGGTCTTACGTGAGGTCTTGGCGGAATCTTCTCGAGGTGGTTGGAGTCGTCTTAGTGCTCGCGACGGTTTTCGGCATCTTTATCGCTTTTGGAGCAGAACGTGAAGATGCTGCTCGCAAGCAGCTTTTTCTTTGGGTGGCGCTGGCCACTTCGCCGGTTCCGATTGGATGGCTCATCTGGAGTTGGACCTCTCGTGGTTGGAGTCTCGTCCAGAAGTTGTGCGCCACGGCGCTTTTAATGGTGACAACTCAGGCAATTTTCGGCGGAGTTCGTGTCACAGAAATCTCAAACGCTTTTGCCGTAGTCCATGGTTGTTTTGCTCAAGCTTTTTTCTGCCTCCTGATTCTCATTGTAATGGTCGCAAGCAAGGATTGGGTCAAGCCGTCTTCTCGCACCGGAATGCCAAAAACAAGCATCACTCTGGTGTCTCTGGTCTACGTCCAGTTGATCATTGCAGCATCAATGCGGCACTTTCACCGCTATGGTCTCGTAGACACAGGGATCCTCACGACGCAGGGGGAACTCATTCCCGAATTCGACAATCCTGTAATTGTCCTCATGTTTCTGCATAAGTTGATGGCGGTTGTTATCATGGTTTTTACGGCCTTTCTTTTCGTAACGGTGGAACGATCACGGGGGGAGGAAACCCCTTTAGGGAGTCGGTATGTTTATCTTCTTGGAGGAGCGGTGGCAGTGCAGATAATTCTCGGTATCTCGGTAATTATGACCGGAAAGAATTTCTGGATTACCAATTTTCATGTTCTGAACGGCCTTGCTATTCTCGCTTTCTCTTTTTCTTTCGCCGTGAAATCGCGGAGGGGCGCTTTGCAGCTCAAGCTCGCAAATTCCTGAAGTTGGTATTACAATCTCATGCTCCGCGCTGGAGGAGCCAGAACTCGAGGTAAACCCGATGCAAGGCCCAATCATGACGAGAGAAATTCAAACAGGCGAAGAGGCAAAAGCTACCGAAGGGGGCCTTAAGGGCGTCCGGAAAGACCTTTTAGCGCTCACCAAGGCTCGCCTCAGTCTCCTAGTTGTTCTTACGACGCTGTTCGGCTACCTAGTCGCGACTCGCGCATCGGGTGATTTTAGCTGGGCGACTTTATTTCATACGCTTTTTGGCACTATTCTGGCAGCATCAGGAGGTGCGGTATTTAATCAGTTGATGGAAGTCGAACAGGATTCCCGGATGCAGCGGACTTCGGGAAGACCTCTTCCAGGGAATCGGATGCCGAAGCCGATGGCATTCATTATTGGATGGTTACTTTGCGCCTTTGGCATCATCCATCTCGGCATGAAAGTGAATATGGTCGCTGCATCCATGGCGGCCGCTACTTTGCTGACCTATCTCTTCATCTACACGCCGATGAAGAGGGTTTCGTCGTTCAATACTATAGTAGGCGGTGTTTCAGGGGCCCTGCCTCCTTTAATCGGTTGGGCCGCTGGAGGACAGCCTCTTTGGACTGCGGGGGGACTGTTTCTTTTTGCACTACTCTTTTTTTGGCAGATGCCCCATTTCGCGGCCATTAACTGGATGTATCGTGAGGAATATGCCCAAGGAGGATTCAAAATGTGGTCGAATGATGATGAGACAGGGAAAAAGACAGCTCGGATTGCGATTTTCTTCTCGGTCTTAATCTTACTACTAGGGCTATCAACTCCACTTTTGACGCCGGTAATGAGTGCTTGGGGCTCAATCGGCGGTGCTGTCCTGGGTCTATTGATGTTGTGGTTGTCTGTCAAATTTCTCAAATCAGGTGATCGGAACGATGCAAGAACTCTCTTTTTCTACACCCTTCTCTACTTACCTCTCACGATGATCGTATCGTATACTACGTGGCACGGCCCGCTAGACCACTAAAATGACCGAGGAACCTCAGAATGAAGCGCACGAAATTCCCCGTAATCAGTTGATTACCTGGTGGGGATCTATCATCGGGGTTTGTGCAGTGATCATTTTTGGATCAATTTTTGTGACAAGGGCTTACCTCGAGCGTCGCACTTATGAGGTCGAGAATTACCGTCCACCTCACGTTGCTAAGTTAGAGACAGATCTGAATCTGGT
>Ga0160423_10001271_pt1 | contig 21123 bp, 19 predicted proteins | sample CRUFie14St8metaG_FD_108191 | JGI IMG/M metagenome (GOLD analysis project Ga0160423, IMG submission 108191) | Marine microbial communities from the Costa Rica Dome - CRUD Field 142mm St8 metaG | ecosystem: Environmental > Aquatic > Marine > Oceanic > Photic zone | place: Costa Rica: the Eastern... | reverse complement strand
TGATAAAAATAGCAATGAAAACCTAATTAGAGTATGGGACGGTACGAACTGGAAGAGAATGGGTGTTTCTGTAGGAACATCAGCACCAACAGAAGGTGAAGGTGCAGGTACACAGTTTTTTAACCTAAATACAAACAAATTAGAAGTACATAATGGTACAGCATTTGTAGACGCAAATTATCCAGGTGAAGTAACAACTGCTTACTCATCTGATGCAACAAACGGATCTCCAGCACATTACGGTGCAAGATTAAGAACACTATTTTTAAAGACAGATGCAGGAACAACATTACCTGTTTTAGCATTAGTATATACTAAGTCGGGTTCAACAGGAAACGTAGGTACAACAACAGTAGGCGGTCAGAAAGAAACAATCATGACGTTGTACTCCGATCATCCGTCGTTTACAATAGCAAATCCAACAGCAACAGCAGTTGGTTCCGAAACAATTGATTACTATCCAGAACTTACAGGTACTGGCGGTATTGCTTCAGCAAGAACAGGTAGAGCGGCTGGTATTATTTTACCAGGTGCTAACCAACGTGCAGAATACGAAGCATCACAAACATCTAACTTTTCAACATTATATGCAACATCAATTGGTGATGCATCTAATCCAGTTTCAACACAACACGTTGATACATTAACAGTTAATACGCAATTAAATATTCCAGGTGCGGCAAGTGTAACAGGTGATTTAACAGTAGGCGGAAGTATTGGACTCACTGGCGACATCACAGGTGCAACAAGTATTGCCACATTTGCAAACTTAGTAGTAAGTGCTAATACTACACTAAATGGAAGCACAACTATTAACGGTGACTTAACACTTAATGGTGTAAACACACAAAGTTTAGGTACTGATTCAAATAAAGTAGAAACAATATTTGGTGATTCAATTGATACACAAAGTTTAACAGTAGATGGTACAGCCACTATTGCAACACTAAATTCAACTAACATGACCGTACAAAGTTTAGCAACTTTAACAAGTGCTACAATTTCTGGTGTAACAACTATGAACGGTGCTGTGAACTTAGGTGATGCAAGTGCTGACACTATCACAGTAAATGGTACAACAACTTTTGTTGGTGGTACAACATTTAACAGCGATATAGTATTAGGGTCAGGAACAGACTTAACAATCAGTAACGGTACTTTAGTATTAGCAGGATCAAGTTCAATCTCTGGTGCGGCTTCTAAAGTATTAATTGATAATCAAGGTTCACTAGGCAACCAAAGATTCATAACATTTGTTAATGGTTCAACTGATGATACACAATACTCATTAGAGAACGATGCAGGTTTATTTTATGTACCAAATACAAATACATTAACAACAACAAACGTTGGAGCAACAGGTACATTATCATTTGGTAGTTTAAGTGATGGCACATTAACAATGGCTAGTTTCATTGACGATGACACAATGGCAACAGCAAGTGCAACAACATTAGCAACATCAGAATCAATAAAAGCATACGTTGACTCACAAGTTACAGCATCAGATGATGACTTAAACGTAACTGGTGATAGTGGTTCAATTACAATAGACTTAGACACTGAAACACTTGGTATTAAAACAGGTGCAGGATTAACATCAGCCGCTTCTGGCAATGATGTTACTGTATCACTTGATACTACTATAACAGGTTTAAGTAGTGTTACTTCATCAGCATTTGTTGGTGACATAACAGGTGATGTAACAAGTTCAGGAACAAGTAACTTTAATAACGTAACACTTACAGGATTACTAACAGGTACTTCTTCCAAAGCAAATACTGTAAACTTAACAGATGAACCAAGTTCAGCAAGTGCTCACCATATTACATTTAGTGCAGGAGCAACAGGCTACGAAGCACTTAAAACAGAATCAGGATTGCAGTACTTCCCAAGTACAAATAAAATAGTTGCATCAAGATTCCAAGGTACAGCAGACGTAGGTACAAAAGTTACACTAACTGCAACCAATTCAACAAACGCATCTCACTTCCCATTATTTGCCGATTCGGCAACAGGCGACGAGGATGTTAGAACAGATTCAGGATATACTTATAATCCTAGCAGTGGTACATTAACAGCAACAATATTCAGTGGTACAGCAACACAGGCTCAATATGCTGACTTGGCTGAGATGTATTCCACAGACGCAGACTATGAGCCAGGCACAGTTGTGAAATTGGGCGGAAGTGCAGAAATTACACAAACAGAAAGTCATGCAGATCAAGACGTATTTGGCGTGATATCAACCGATCCAGCATTTTTAATGAACAAAGATGCTGAAGGATTACCAGTAGCACTAACAGGTAGAGTACCAGTTAAAGTTATAGGAAAAATTAAGAAAGGCGAAAGACTAGTGAGCAGTGATGTTCCTGGTGTTGCTTGGGCATTAGGCGATGAAGAGTATGATGCAAGAGCAGTAATTGGTAGAGCCTTACAAGACAAAGACGACGGTGACGAAGGCTTAATTGAAGCAGTCATTGGTGTAAAATAGGTAAATAGTAGTATTACAATAGGAGCATAATATGGCATCAGGAAGTTCAATAACTTCATCGGGTATGACTACAATGACACAGGTTGTTGCAGGCGATGTAATTGATGACGCAGATTTCAATAACATGAGGACTAACATTCAACTTATGATGGGTCCTGCCGCGGATGTCACATTGTCGGCTGGTAGTACTTTTGACTATAGCACAGCATATGGTTGGGGACAAGGTGGTGCAGGTATTAATACAAATAGTGCAGGCCAAACTGTTTTAGCCTCAGGAAGTTCTAGAGGCTTTAAAGATTTACAGGATGATGTACAGGCAATGTGTGCCTTCCTTGCACAAACATTAAGAACTAATGTTGGATCTGATGTAACATCAAGTACAACAATCAACGCAACTACATGGTCAAACACTATGTTAAACGTTCAAGATTGTTGGGATGATAGATTTGGTCCTAGTTCAGAAACAATTTCAACAGATGCTAGTAAAACATTTACTAGTTCATGGACTAATACACTAACACAAGAAACATCATGGACATTCTCAAGTGAAGGAGACTGTAGAGCATTTTTTAATGGTGGTGGTAAATTAGGTATTAGTGGTTCATACACAGGTTCAAGTGGTGATCAGTTTACAGCACATGCTAACAGATTAAGTGGTATGGGCGATTTCTTTATGCAATATAATACATCAGCCGCAAGTGCAGGTACGGCCAGTGGTATTGGTTTTTATGAACTAGCAACAAGTTATCAGCAACTTTGGATCTATTATGGTGCAAGTTCACCATACTCAAATGACTATATAAAACTATCAGGTAAAGTAAATAGTACAACAAATCCAACTGTAGTTACAATAAAAACAGAATTAGTTGACGCAACAGATAACGTAATCGACGCAAGTGCAACAGGTACACTAACTCTTAACTGTAGAAGACATCAGCCTGATGCAAACGGTTCAGGATTTAGTTTCCCTGTACCAACAGACAGTATGGGTAATATAACAGGTTCATAAGACGAGACTCGAACTTAAAGAAGCCAGTTCTAATAACTGGCTTTTTTTATGGCCGCTAAATAACATTATAAATACACGAGATTATACACTATGGCGGCTAAATTACAAACTGCATTAGAGTTTGCTAACTACAGACAAACACTAAACAATCAAAAAGAAGTCTTAAAAGCAAAGACAGAAAGTTTATTAAGTTACAGTATTAACGGTGGAACATTTACCATTGACAGAGAACTTATTACTTTTGTCAAAGTATTAATAGATGACAAGCACACTGATGCTGTTCTATTGGACGTTTACAATCATCCAATTGCAGTTGATCTACAAAACTTCTATTCTGAAATCATGAGCAGATATTTTGAAGTTACCAACGACTATTATGTAGAATACGAAAAAATTAGAAAAGCAAGGAAAGTATCTTCTGTATTAGATTTAAATAATCCAGGAAGTGAAAGTGGCGAATAAAAGTCGTGGGGTAATAATGTTTGCCCACAACAATACAGAAATAGACTATATTAGATTAGCATACGTGAACAGTTTGCTAATACAAAAACATATGGGTCTTGATAGAACACAAATAACTGTAGTCACAGATCCTCACAGTTTAGAACACGGTAAAAAAACAATTGGTATAAGAAAAATGCAACAAGCATTTAAGAACACAGTTGTTGTAGACAAAGATATCAAATTCAAACAAAGCAATATAAGACTGTACAAAGACACTAGTCATACAGCAAAACAATTACAGTTTTATAATGTTAATAGGTGTGATGCTTATGACATTTCTCCTTACGAAGAAACTTTATTATTAGATGTTGATTACCTCATACAAAGCGATTCGTTGAATCAAGTATGGGGCCATAACAATGAACTAATGATGAATTGGGAGTATCAAGATATACTTTCAGAAAGAAAGTTTCCTGCATTAGAAAGACTAGGGCCAACAGGTATAACTATGTATTGGGCAACTGTCGTGTATTTCAGGAAGTCAACTTATGCGGAAACTTTCTTTAACTTTGTTAAACATGTAAAGAATAACAAAGACTACTATGCTGATCTTTATAAGTGGATTGGCAGTATTTACAGAAACGATTATAGTTTCAGCATTGCCGCACATATGATAAGCGGATACCAAGACAAAGGTGTACCACAATTACCTCACAAACTATATAAAACATTTGACACAGACGATGTTGAAGAAGCATTAGATTCAAATGATTTATTATTATATCTAGAAAAAATTAGGAGTCCTGGAGACTTTATACTTGCTAGATGGAAAGGAGTTGACTTACACGTTATGAACAAATGGGCTATTAATAGGATAAGCGATGCACTAATTAAACATTTGATTACTGCAAAACGTCCTGCTAAGAAAGTAGCCAAAGCACAAGAGATTGCATGAAGATGAAAAAGAAGCCACCTCAAATAGGTGATATGATTGAACACACATGTACTCTCAACGGCAAGTTTGAAGGAAAAGTTGTACAGTTGTTAAGTATGCAATTTGTTTATGAAACAAAGGACGGTAATCTGAGACATTGTATGTTTAGAGAAGATTGGAAAAAGTTAGATGAAGACTAGGTATTATGTATTAGCAGGTGTATTGTACACATTGTTTATAGGCTATACTGCAAGTGCTATTCAGTACAGACTTTCGATGGAAGAAATTAAAGAACGGTATCAGGAAGAGTATTGTGAAGTTGTATATGAATACACAGGCGAAGTAGGCGGCGACGAATGGAACGAGCTCTTTGCCGTAGCAATAGAGAATGAAGAAGAGCGAGATGAGTTACAAGAAATAATCGACGAAGGTATAGATCAGTTATACGAAGAAGAATTTGGTGAAAGCCGTAATCAAAGTGATGCTGATGCATACATTAATTTATTTATGATGTTGACTGATCCTATTAATTGGGTATTCACATTGATAATTGCTACATTTATAGCAGGATTCTACTTAGCATTTTACAGTTGTAAACTAGCAATAGAAAGACATTTTAGGGGAGATCATGGGGAAGATTAGACAGTGGTTTAGGCGATGGTTTGATAATCAAATAGAAAAATCGTGGCAAAGAAAAGCCAATAGACAATTTGCAAAAGGAAAAAAATTTAAATGAGTAGAGGCTATATAGTAATAGCACAAAACAATAGCACGACTGATTATCTAAAGCAGGCGTATGCACTTGCTTTGAATTTAAAAGCAACACAGACGACTGTAAGCAATCTAACAGTATGTGTAGACCCTGCTACAAGAGATTTAATTAAACCTAAACACACCAAAGTATTTGATAACATTGTAGACATACCGTGGGCCGATGATGCAGAAAGAGACGAGTGGAAGATAAACAACAAGTGGAAGTATTACTATATGACACCATATGACGAAACAGTAATATTAGATACTGATATGTTATTTCCAACAGATGTTAGCCATTGGTGGGATATTATGAGCCAACGTGATGTTTGGGCAACAACAAAAGTTAGAACATACAGAGGTGAAGTTGTAAGTAGTGATTACTATAGAAAATATTTTGTTGCTAATGATTTACCAAATGTATACACAGCATTTTTATATTTCAAACAAAGCGATCTAGCAAGTGAATTATTTGCAATGACTGAAATTATTTTTCAACATTGGCAAAGATTTTTTCATAGATACATGCCCAAAGGTAAACCAGATTGGTTAAGCGGAGATGTAGCATTTGCACTTGCTATGCAACTACTTGGTGTTGAAGAACAATGTACAAGAGAAAATATAGAAGCAGTACCTACATTTATACATATGAAAAGTCATATACAAGAAGTTAAAGGTGCCGCACTTAGCGAAACATGGACAGAAAGTTTACCTACATATTATAAAGACTGTAAAAATTTTAAAGTTGGAAACTTTCAGCAACAGTTACCATTCCATTATGTAGAAAAGGATTGGCTAACAGATAAAATGATAAAACAAATGGAGGATTCTTATGCCGGCTAAAAAGAAAGCAAAGAAAAAAACAGAAGCAGAAGAACTAGGTATTAGCCAAGCCGCTCTTGATAGAAAGAAAAGATTTCTTGCTGAAAAAGAAAAACTGGGCGGTGCTGAAAATCTTATAGAAGCTCAAAAAGAAAAAGAGTGGATTGTTTACTTTAATGAGTTTGGAGATATTGTTTGTCTAACACAAACAGAAGTTGATGTAAAAGACAATTGGCAAACTTATGATTTCTCACAAGAGCAGTTGAAAATTTTAATAGACAACAAGGACGATCTAGCAAAGTATAGAATTAATGTAGACCCTAAAGTAGATAACCTATACAGCATACAACTTAAAGAAATAAATTCTGTATACACAGAGTCTGAAAGAGAATTCTTAAATGAGATTGAATACGGTAAAAGTACTAAATGGGATATCAAAGTTGCAGTAAACTCTGGAGAACTTGTAGTAACTTTAAGCAATAAAAACAAAGAGATATACAAAGATGTTTATCCTATTAGTGCAACTGTACAAGGACAAAGACTACTAAAATTCTTCTTGACAGCAGAACATGATCCACATATAATGTTCCATTACGAGATTATTAGTCTTGCAGAACTTATAACAGAGAAGAAAGTAGTAAGAAAGTTACAAGCAGACTTACGTCATTGTAGTGTTTATACAATAAAATTATTTGACAGTTATCAAAGAACATAAATATGCAATAGCATATTAAAAGGACACACATGGCAAAACAAGATGTTACAGAACTAGATATCTTTTATATAAGTTACGATGAGCCTAACTGCGAAGAGCATTGGGCAGACTTATTAAATAAGGTACCGTGGGCAAAACGTGTACACGGAGTCAAAGGCTTTGATGCCGCACACAAAGAATGTGCTAATCAATCAGAAACAGAACGTTTTATCACAGTAGATGGCGATAACATTGTTATGCCTGACTTCTTTGAACAACAATTAGACTTCCCAGAAACAGACCATGATGGCAATGATATTGCACAAAGTATCTTTAGTTGGAATGGTAAAAACTTACTAAATGGATTAGTGTATGGTAATGGTGGACTTAAATGTTGGCCTACAGAATATACTAAAACAATTAATACACATGAAGCCGCAACAGATGGTGAGGGCATGGAGTTTTGTTGGAAGTTAAATTACATACAACTAAACGATACCTTTAGTGAAGTACACCAAACTGCATCGCCATTCCAAGCCTTTAGAGCAGGTTTTAGAGAAGGTGTTAAGATGAGTTTGGACCAAGGCAAACGTGTAGCACCTAGAGAATTTATAGATAAAATTTGGTATGGAAACTATAACCGATTGCAAACATGGTGTAACATAGGCAGTGATGTAGAGAATGGATTATGGGCAATCTATGGAGCAAGATTAGGTTGTAAGATGGCTGTACTTAGTGACTGGGACACAAATTTAATCTCAGACTTTGATTGGTTTAAAGGTTTCTTCTATGACGAAGTTGCTGTAGAGTTTGATGCTTTCCCTGATCAAAGATGTAAGTACACTAAACTAGAATGGGATAAGGATCAACTTGCAAAAGGTATTCATACACTTGGTGTTGAACTCTCAGAAGAAATTAATGAAATGATGTTGTTTGACCCTGACCCTCAAATGTGCAAATTCTTTAAAAAGACTTTTGTTAATCCTAAGAGATGGGGAGTAATGATAAGAGAAAAACAAATACAGGAGTTATTAGAGAAAGGACTTATCGGTAACGGTTAAATGAAGTTGTATGCTAATATCGGTGTAGGCCATGAAAACGACCTCGATGTATTAAAACAAAGAATAATTAGTGCGGCTCAGTGCAATGCTGATGCTGTAGTTATTGGTAAAAGCACACCAGTAAAAACTATACCAAAGAATAAAAAATACATACCAATACAAAGCAAATGGGGTACAATGGCATACCTTGATGTTGCAAAACGTTCTGAAGTATCACCTGAGAATGCAAAGGCACTAACCGACTTCTGCGATAATATAGGTATACCTCTTATATGGAGTGTAACAGATAACCAAGCAGGTGCATGGGTAAGAGAGCATTGTAAAGCAACATCTATAAAAATACATTATGATGCAATTGATCCTATAGAACTAATACTTTACTGTAAAGAAAACTTTGATTATGTAATATACAGTCACCAATATGTTGACGATGTACTTAACTATTACAGACGAAGAGACTATAATCAGTTTGCAATATACTATGCATCTAAACAATTTCCTCCCACAGTAGAACAATTAGAACTAGGTAAAATTGATGAACTAAGAAGAAAATACCCTGATATGACACTAGCATACGAAGGTAGAGAAGCAGGAATATTCCCTGGTGTTGCAGTTGCATATAAAGGTATTGACTTTATAGAGAAGTACTTAGGCGACGATGATAGTGACAATACTTCTATTTTAACACCAGCACAGTTCTATGACTTCTGGAACTCCATGAATATACTGTTTGAAGCCAACCAGGTAAAACAAGACGGCGATTCTTAATACGATAAATAAGTGCGTAGTTTAAAAGACTGACATACAATACAATCAGGAGATGAAAATGGCCTCAATCGGATTCATCGGAGTAGGTAAGTTAGGACAAGCCTGCGCCGAGATGGTTGCTGAGGTCCATAATGTTGTAGGATATGATGTCAATCCAGTAGAGCCTGAAAACTTTACAATGGTTGACAAGTTGGAAGACGCAGTATTAGGACAAGACATTGTTTTTATTGCAGTACCAACGCCACATGATCCTCAATATGATGGAAAGGCGCCTACCAGCCATTTACCTAACAAAGACTTTGATTACACACTAGTAAAACAAGTTCTGTCAGAGGTAAATGCAGTAGCGACTCAGGAACAACTTATAGTCCTCATATCAACAGTATTACCGGGAACAACTCGTAGGGAGTTTGTTTCTTTGATGTCCAATACCCGCTTTGTTTATAATCCATACTTAATTGCTATGGGTACAGTCAAGTGGGATATGGTTAATCCAGAAATGGTAATGATAGGAACAGAAGACGGAAGTGAAACAGGCGATGCAAAAGAACTTGTTGACTTCTACAAAACAATCATGCAAAACGAACCAAGATACATTATAGGTACTTGGGACGAATGCGAATGCATAAAAGTATTTTACAATACATTTATATCAGCAAAGGTATCCCTCGTGAACATGATACAAGACGTTGCAGAAAAGCAAGGTAACATCAATGCAGAAGTTGTGTGTGATGCTCTTGCTCAAAGCGATAGACGTATTATGGGTCCAGGATATATGAAACCAGGAATGGGAGATGGCGGTGCTTGCCACCCAAGAGATAACATTGCTTTACGTTGGATGGCAGAAGACCTTAACCTAGGTTATGACTTATTTGATGCTGTAATGCTTTCAAGAGAAGTACAAGCAGAGAATATGGCAAAACGTTTAATAGAGTTATCAGGTGAGCAACACCCAGTATTCGGAACAGTAAATGAAATGCCTATTGTAATAGTAGGCAAAGCATACAAACCTCTAGTACCGTATGAAGCAGGGTCTAGTAGTATGCTAGTAGGCTACTACATACAGGACGCAGGTTTTAAAATATTTTACTATGACGAAAAGACAGGAGATATCCCACCACAAGAAGTACTAGACAATCCAGCAGTATATTTACTTGCTCATAATCCAGAAATCACTTATGGTGATCAACTAGACAATGTGCCAGGTTGGTATAATGGAAAACATAATAGAACTGATTGTGATACTGCACTAACAGTTGCAACAGGCAACGGTACAGAATTAAATTTTGCACAAGGAAGTGTAGTAGTTGATCCTTGGAGAAAGACACCAGACATTGCAGGCGTAACAGTTGTGCATTATGGAAACACAAGAGGGAGAATGTAAATACCGGTGGGGGCTAGTCCCCCACCTGTTAGGATTAGTATGAGCGAACGAATTGAAAGAATAGAAAAGATAGACAAGTTGCTTACAGAAGAAGTAAGTCAAACTTTCTGTCTTGCTAAGTGGCATCACACCACTATATATCTTCACAGGGGACAAACTCATAGTTGCTATCACCCTAAGCCTCATGACATACCTTTACAAGAATTAAAATATGATCCAAGTGTGCTACACAACACACCAGAAAAGATAGATGAACGTATTCAAATGTTCAATGGTGAGAAGCCAAGCGGATGTCAGTATTGTTGGAATGTAGAAGAACTAGATGAAGGCAAAGGACCCGATGAGGACAAGCATGTCAGCGACAGGCACCAAAGAAACTCTAGTATATACACAGAGGATAGACTAAACGAGATATTATATAATCCTCCAGACTTTAAAATTAATCCAGAGTATATTGAAATTGCTTTTAGTAATGAATGTAATTTTAAGTGTGGTTATTGTCACCCAATGCATAGTAGTCTGTATAGGCAAGAAATTAAAAAGCATGGACCATACAATATGGTTAGCAATCACCAAGCAGACATTGATTGGTTTGATATCTATGAAGAAGACTCACCTTATGTAGAAGCATGGTGGAAGTGGTGGCCTGAAGTAAGTCAAACACTCAACATACTTAGGATCACAGGCGGCGAGCCTTTACTTCATAAAACTACATGGAAACTTTTTGAGGACTTGTCTGAAAATCCTAAACCTAATATAGAAATTAATATTAATACAAACTTAGGATATACAAGTAGACGTGTTGAAAAGTTAGTTGATGCTATCAAAGACCTAACAGAAAACAATAAGATACGTGGATTCAAAATGTTTAGTTCTATGGATACATGGGGCAAACGTGCAGAGTATTTGCGTACAGGATTAGACGTTGAACTTTGGGAAAAGAATCAAGACATATATCTACGTGGAGTTAAGAGTCATATAACACATATGGTAACATTTAATATTCTAAGTGTAACAAGTTTCAAAGGCTTTTTAGAAAAGATATTAGAATGGCGTAAGACATACGAAGATATAATTCCTAACAACTTAGGTAGTGCGCCTGATGTTAGAAAAATTAGATTTGATACGCCTTACTTAAAAGAGCCGTTGCAATATGATATGCATTTGTTACCAAAAGAAGAGTTCTTACCATACTTCGATGACATACTAGACTTTATAAAAGAAAACGTTGTTGAAGATGATAGAACAAAATTTAGTGGATTAGAATACGAACGTTTCAGAAGAGTACGTGATTATTTTGCAAGTACTCAGTATGATGAAGAAAGAATTAGAAGAGGTAGAATAGATTTCTACAAATGGTTTAATGAATATGACAAACGTAGAGGAACAAACTTTTTAGAAACATTTCCAGAAATGGAAGGCTTCTATAGAATGTGCGAGAAGTTAAACGCAGACGACATTCAAATTATAGATGTAGAATAATGGCAGGAAGAAAAATACCAATACATAATGTTACACCAGGTGAAGCACTGGAGAATAATGCCTTCTGCATGTTGCCTTGGATTCATATGCACATAACACCAGACGGCAAAGCCTTACCGTGTTGTATTGGCAACATGAAGTATGCAGACGAAATAGGCAGGAAAGATAAAACACTTGAACAAATGGTAAACTCTGATTTCATGAAAGACCTACGTCTTAAAATGATTAAAGGAGAGAGGCACGAAGTATGCAATGGCTGTCATAGAGTTGAGGACTCTGGTTCAGGCTCTTGGAGTTTTAGAAAAACAGTAAACAAAAAGTACGGAAAGTATGTAGGTAATATATTAAGACGTACTGAAGCAGATGGCCACATAATAGAATTCAAAATGAGATACTTTGACATTCGATTAAGTCATGTGTGTAACATGAAGTGTCGTACTTGTAACAGTGGCTACAGCAGTTTATGGGAAGCCGAGGACAAGAAGCAAGGTATAAACTACACAGGAGATATGATGCACGATCGTAATCCTACAAAGTTTGAAGAAATACTTGAACATGTTCCTCACATGGAAGAATGTTACTTTGCAGGTGGTGAGCCTATGGTAGATGACTATCATTACTATCTATTAGAAGCATTAATAGAGCAAGGCAGAACAGATGTTAGATTAAGTTACAATACTAATTTAAGTAGACTTAAATTTAAAAACTATAATGTGTTAGAACTATGGGAGCAGTTTGATGGTCCTGTAAACATATACAGCAGTATAGATCATTGTGATGAACGTGCTGAATATATTAGACATGGAACTAAATGGCCAGACATAGAAAAGAATATAAAAACATTACTATTGGAGCCTAATGTAAACTTGCAAATAAGTTCAACTGTTAGTATGTTAAACTATACAACACTAGAGCCTTTCTATAAAAAAATGATGAAGGCAGGACTTATGCCTGGAGGTGATTGGCAGTTGAATCCTGTTTACAATCCTTCTTGGATAAGTGTGTTCAATTTACCGCAACATTTAAAAGACAAAGGCAGAGAGGGTGTAGAGAACATTATTGATTGGATAAACAGTGACGACAAAATTATTAGAATGTATAGAAAAAGAAATTATGATTTTGAAAATCAGATATCAAATATAAAAGCATTTCCAGATTTAGTAGACAGAGATGGTATTGGATTTGATCCTGTAAGACCTCATTTTGTAGAAGAAACAACAAGACTAGATAGGCTTAGAAAAGAAAACTTTGTAGATGTGTTTCCGGAGTTAAGAGAACTATATGAGTGAGTATATTAAAATAGAAAACTTAGATAAGGAAGAGTTGCTTTCAGAAAGCAAAACTTTTTGTATGTTTCCTTGGGTACATCTTAATGCTACACCTAAAGGAGATATATATCCTTGCTGTAGTAATGACTATACAAATCCTATTGGCAATGCAAAGGACATGACATTACAAGAAGCATTTAACAGCGACTACATGAAAGAACTAAGATTAAACATGTTGCAAGGCAAGAAGTCTGATATATGTAACTTTTGTTATAGTCACGAAAAAGCAAGTCCACACAGTTTTAGAACTTATAGTATGGACAACTTTGCAGATTCGTTTGATGATGTTATGGCAATGACACACGAAGACGGTACTGTTGATAAACTTAAAATGAAATATTTTGATATTAGGTTTAGTAATATCTGTAACTTTAAATGCAGAAGTTGTGGTACAGAGTTTAGTAGTCAGTGGGCATTAGAAGATAAGAAAACATATAACCCAGACGGCCCTGTAATTATACACGTGGACGATGAGAAAGGAACAGTACTAGAAGAAATTATAGATCAAGTAGAACACATAGACTTGGCATACTTTGCCGGCGGTGAGCCATTAATAACACCAGAACACTATGTGATACTTGAAGAGATGATACGCAAAGGTAGAACTGATACTGTATTACGTTACAATACAAATGCTAGTACAATCAGTTATAAGCAGTATGATATATTAGAATTGTGGAAACACTTTGATAGAATAGAACTTAGTTGCAGTATTGATCATTATGGTGATCGTGCAGAAATAATGAGAAGCGGAACCGACTGGGGCAGAGTTGAAAAAAACTTAAAAACATTCAAAGCACTAGACTTTGTGGAATTTCAGTTAAATACAGTCTTTAGTATTATGAACTATCCTACTATAACAGAATTTTATGACTACATGAGAGAACAAGGATTAGTAGACTTTGATAAAGACTGGTATCATACATTATACTTAGCAGACAATCCTAAGTATTATAGTGCAAAAGCATTGCCAAAAAGTATGAAAAAAGTTGCAGGAAGAAACGTAAGAGAGTTCTTTAAAGGTAACAAAGGTTGTATAGATAGGATAACTAATAGTGCGGCCGACTTTGCAGACACAGAAGATAATTGGGAAGAATGCAAGGAAGCATTCTTTGAGAACACATTTAGATTAGATGATATAAGAGGAGAAAACTTTTTTAAAGCATTTCCAGAATTAAAGAGGTTACAGGGGAAATAATGAAAACAGCAAAACAATTAGTAAAGGACAGTAAGCATTTTTGCGTTCTACCATGGATACATTTCCATGCATGGCCTAATAAAAAAGTTATGCCTTGTTGTGTTGCGGATAGTGATCAGCCTGTAAGTGAACTCAAGGATAACGAAAGCATATTGGAGATGATGAACTCAGAAGAGTACAAAAAAATGCGTACTGCTATGCTTAACGATGAACGTTACGAAGCATGTGCAAGATGTTATGACTTAGAAGCAAATGGCACATGGACATTACGACAAAGCCAAAATATGGTACGTGGTATAGACAACATAGACTTAATTGAGGCAACCAACATCGATGGAAGTATTGACGAATTCAAATTAAAGTATATGGATATACGTTTCTCAAACTTATGTAACTTTAAGTGTCGTAGTTGTGGGCCAGGTTGTTCTAACTTACATGGTGAAGAAAAACTTACAATGATAGAAGAACATGTATTCATTACACGTTTTGGAAACGAGAATGATAAAAAAGCAAAGACTTTAATATCTAATAACGAAGACGGAACGTTCATGGATAAACTGAGACCTTACTTAGATGATGTAGAGGAGTGCTACTTTGCAGGTGGTGAGATACTTGTTACGCCTGAACATTATGAATGTTTAGACTACTGGATTGAAAATGATCTAGCAAAGAATATAAAACTAAACTACACAACTAACATGAGTAAGATATCACACAAAGGCAGAGACTTGATTGAGTTATGGAGTCACTTCCCTCAAATGGAAATATGGGCAAGTATAGATTCCATTGGTGAGCAAGGCGAACTAGTGCGTAAAGGATTTAACTGGGAAAAAGTAAAAGATAACATGCTTACAATAAAAGAGAAAGCACCACACATCAAAGTTGGTGTAACACCTACTGTAAGTATATGGAATATATTTGACTACTGCGATATGTATGACTGGATGTACGACAACGGATTCATAAGCAGAGAACTGCCTCCACGTGTAAATGTATTAACATATCCAGACTTTGCGGCAATACAAATACTGCCTAACAGCACAAGATTAGAAGTTATAAAACAATTAAAAGATTACATAGCAAAGTTCCATGCAGAAGAAGATACAGACTTGCGTAACGATTTTAAAATGTTAGTTCAAACACTTTGGACTGGCAAAGAAAACAAAGAGAAACTATTAGAGTTTTTTGATAACAACGATGAATATGATATGGTTAGAGATGAAAACATGATAGCAACTATACCACAATTGAATGAGGTTTATGAATGGTGTCAAAGAAACTAGTAGAGATCAAAGCACCTGAAAAGTATCTCAGTATTACCTGGCAGGTAAACAATTTTTGTAACTTTAGTTGCACATATTGTAATCCTGGAAACTGGATTGGCGACAGTCCTAATGAAGGTAACACAGAAAAGTATATTGCTAACTTAGATAAAATTATCAGCAGATACAAAGAAAGAGACTACAAACACTTTAAGTTTTTCTTTAGTGGCGGTGAGCCTACTGCATGGAGAAACTTTATACCTATATGCGAACACTTAAAAGAAGTGTTGCCTGATTGTACTATTGCTGTGAACACAAACCTCAGTAGACCTAAAGCATGGTGGGAAAAGCATTTACATTTGTTTGATGATGTTGTTGCAAGTTTCCACGTAGAACAAGCAAAGAAAGAACAGTATGCTGAAACAAGTATATTCTTATGCGACAAACTAAATTATCTCAGTTCTAAAATATTATTACATGATGAAAGATTCTGGGAGTGTGTAGCATTTGGTGAGCATTTGAAAAAAGTTATGCCTAACTATTTTATAGAATGGACACCTCTATACGATGAACTAAGTGCTAATGCTGGTCCGTGGGAATACAAAGATAAAAAGAAAGAAGAGTTCATACAACAGCATTCAGTAGAGCAAGAAGAGACTATTGAGAATCCGCACAAAAGAGAAAGCGGTACTGCAAGTTATACAGTTAGAGAAGATGGTGCAGAAGCAGTATGTACTAGCAACAATGTAATCGTAGACAGAGAAAACTTCTTTACGGGCTGGAACTGTGACATAGGAGATTGTGTTTTTATATCTCCAGTAGGCGAAGTAAGTCTAGCAAGTTGTGGACTTAGCGGAGTTGTAGGACATATATTAGATGACATAAGTCAAGTAGGACCTAAAACAATTACTTGTACTAAGTTCCATTGCATGTGTGGTACTGATATCATTATACCTAAAAGATTTAATGCAGACTCGGAGGTAATTGCAGTTGGCACTGATTAATGAAAATAATACTATAAGATTCTATGATGTTGAACTAGACAGATGGGGCAACGTTGTAAAAGAATGGCATACAGATCATGAGACACCGGTCATTACTTTTATGCATGATTGGAATGAAGATAACAATGATTACTATGTAATTGAGTTTCGTAAGAGTCCTGTACTAGAATTAATACCACTAGAAGAACTACTAACAGAACAGCAAATAAGCAATTTAAAGCAGTCTAACAGCAATTTTTACTTAGTAGTATCAAATAGTCATGAAGCCTTTTTAAGTTGCGTACAAGACGTTTACAGCGGTCTAGTGGACCGTTATAACATACCTGCACATAAAGTTATACTAATGACAGGAGCCTTTGAGGCAGGCAAACTAAACGAAGAGATTGTAGCAGAAAGACCTAATCAAGATTCTATAAAAATAAAAATTATATTAGACTTTGAGAAAGGTGCTCAGAACACATTAGAGTATTTGCTAGGGCATAAAGAACTTACATTTGCAAAAACATTAGAACAAAAAGATTATGATAAAAGTTTTCTAAACTTCAATAGACGTTGGAGACATCATAGACCTTTGTTTGTTGCAATGCTAAAGATGGAAGGCTTATTAGAAAAAGGATTAATTAGTTTTGGACCTAGCGATGATAATAGAACTTGGGAAGAAACACACCCTACGTTAGTACACATGTTAAGACAAGATGGGCACAGAGACTTGGCTAGAAGACTAGACAATATGAAAGTAGAACTACAGAATATGCCTCCGTTGTATTTAGATCACAAAGAACTTGTAACAAACAGAGCAGAGTTTTTAGCAGAAGATGATTGGATGTATGCTGAGACATACTTTAGTTTAGTAAGTGAAACACATTATTTTGAACGTGACGAAGAGCATGGTATATTCTTTAGTGAGAAAGTTTTTAAACCAATTAGTTTTAAACACCCTTTCATATTAATTGCACCAGCAGGAAGTTTGTCTGCATTAAAGAGTATAGGATATAAAGGCTTTGCTCCTTACATAAATGAAGACTACGATAAAGAAACAGATGATATAAAACGTATGCAAATGATTGTAGAAGAAACAAAAAGATTAGACAGTCTCAACGGAGAAGATTTAATTGAATGGTTGCATCAATGTTCTAAAATATGTGAACATAACTTTAATGTGTTGCGTAATAAACAACCATATGATTTTGCACACAAGGTAAACTATTAATGAGTAAGACACAGAGCAAAACAAATAGCAAAGAACTAGAAAATGTAAACATTGACTACGAAGAAATTAGTAGCAGTCTAGCACACTATAATTTTCCTGCAGGCTCTATCAATCACCCTCACATAATGGAGGCCACTGTTGATGAGATACCGCGTATAAGAACTTGGAAAGAATATAGAAGACACAACGAATACGAAGACTTATCTGCTCCTTGTTTGTTTTATCAAGCAAATGGAGAAATAAAACAACTGATACACTTAAAGTTTGATCAAGAAACTATAGACTTATGCAATAATAAAGGCTTACACATATTTTTATATGAGCCATTGTGTTTGTACTATGAAGGAGATCCTCTAGCAGGTACATGGCTAAACGTACACAACTATGGATTCTACACAGAGTTTCCAAGAGAAAATGTAAACGGAGAAGAGGATTACAACAGAATCAGAGCAACTGAATTAGATTCTATTGGGCACTTTATGGGACAGAACACACTACATAATGTTATTGTACACACAGGTGATTACTTAGTTGAACAAGCATGTGACTACTATGCAAAGAGTCACAGTATGCAATTACTATGTGACGATCCTTTCTTAAACGAATTGATAATGTATGACAATGCTGACGAAACTGTTAAACGTAGTTTCAAAAAACATTTTGTATGTACATGTTGGAGATTTACAAGTATAAGAGCAATACTTTGTGCTATATTAAAACAATATGAGACTAGAGGCGTAAACAGTAATATAATCTATTACTTTGATACACCACTGAAGTATTTGTTAGATACGCCATGGATGAATGTAAATGGTTTAGGTGATCAGGAAAAATGCAGAGCGCCAGAGTTTATGTTTAACATGAAAGAAGGTTTAGAAATGCTTAACAAAGAAGTACCGCTAACATATGATGTAAAAGCAAGTAGCAGTACACATGTATTTGAATCTGCAGGACATCATTATCCTACTAACACTGACTTTGATAACATAGGTAATCCTGTTGTAGTTAATCCTACACATTTACCACTAGAGCCTATATACAGAGAAGTTTTTGTAGATGTGTGTATAGAAAGTCGTTATGGTCAACCAACTGGCAACATATCTGAAAAAGTATTACAAGCAATACAATTTAAAACTCCATTCTTATTAGTTGCTCCTCCGTACACATTACAGTATATGCACGAGTTAGGATATAAATCCTTTGGCGACTTTTGGGACGAACGTTATGACTTAGAAGAAGATCACTTAGTGAGAGCAGAAAAAATAGTACGCATAATGGATTACATATCTGGTTTGTCATTAGAAGAGTGCCATGAGATGTATATCAAGATGTGGCCTATACTGCAACACAATTATAAAGTTATGGCAGAACGTAGTAGGTTAGGTAGAATAACACACATAGATGTTGAAAAGGATAGTCTTAAAAATGTAGAAGCAGTAAGTTGGGCGGCACCTGAGGGAGAGTCATTGAAAGAAGTAATCATGAGACAAAAGGATAACAGAGAGTACTAATGTATTACAACAATCTCACAATACCAGAAATAAACTTTAACAAGTACGATAGGTTTATAAGTCTTGGTTGTAGTTTTACTAGATACCGTTGGGCAACGTGGTCTGATTTGATTGCACAAGATATGCCTAAGGCAGAATATATAAACTTGGGCAAGTGCGGTGCTGGTAACAGTTATATACAAACAATGTTGAGTCAAGCAAAAAGAAAATTATCTTTAACAAACAAAGACTTAGTAGGTATTTGCTGGAGTACATTCTATAGAGAAGATAAGTTTATAAAAGGGCAATGGCGTACACCAGGAAACATATTCGGAAGACGTGATGTATTCTCTGATGAATACTTTGATCAACATGTAGATGTACAAGGCATGACTATGCGTGATTGTGCAATTATAGATACTGTTACACAATCCTTAAAACAAGAAGAGTTTGATAGTTTCTCATTGATGGGTCTAGGACTTAATGGACAAGGCTACTATGCAGGATTCAATGATGAGGAAACATACAGCATACAAAACTTATACAAAGAACTTGATGTTATAGAGCCTTGCTTATGGACTTACAATGAAATGAAATGGCCTGTACACTACACATACAAAAGCACACACGATGGCAGTGACTTTGAAGATTATCATCCAAGTAGTCCTGTATACAGAGATTGGCTAGTACACATAGGCTTTCCAATGGGAGATGAAAGCAAAACGTATGCTGACTTTAGTCACGACATAATGAAACAAACAACATTACAAGAAGTATTTGATGACCCACAATGGCCTTGGGACGAACATGGTGAGCAATGGCAGATTTAGATAGAACACAATTTGCAGAATTTATATTAGCACATGGCAAAACAATTTGCTGGAGTGGTGAATCGTTTGAGCAAAGTCAACCTGAACTGTTACAGCAATTAAAAAGTTTAGGTGCAACAATAACAACACTACAGCATTATAATAACTCTCCACTACAATCCTCAGTAGATGGCCCTCATGTATTAATACTAGATGAGGACGACACTATGCCTTGTTGGACTGCACCCGAATGGTGTACAGTATTTGTACTACCTGGTAACAAAGATCCAATGGAACATAAGCCGTGGAGACATGCAGAGAACAGAGACCACGAAACATTCCTGTGGGAAAACGATATGTGGAAACAATTAAACTGGAGAGGCAATCAAGCAACAATGTTAAAGCCTTGGAATCAAAATGCAGACAAATTGTTTCAACATCAAATACTAGGCATACATCCTGAGATGTCAAAGTACTGGGATAGAATACATCCTGTGTATGCTGGAGCAAGTGAAGAGCATGTGTTACACAAGATACCTTTGTTTGAATCAGTGAACATGATAGAGAAAGCAATAGGCAAAGGCAAAGACATAATCATATTCTCAAATGCCGATGAGGCATTGCTACCTCATAGTATTCATATGGCACACAGGATTATTGATGCTATTGACTACATGCCTAAGAACAGTTGGTTTATGCTAACAGCGGCACTAGACGGAGAAGAAAGTTATATTAACTTATGTAACGTAATGGGCATAGAGCCAAAGATGCATATACTCAGCGGACATAGATTTGAAAATGTAACCAAAGACAGTATGTACATGGGATATCCAGATAGGTCACAAGACTTTACCAATCATCCGTATTGGCAAGGCAGAGAATATCAAATAGGCAAAAGAGACAAGAAGTTGTTATGCTTTAACAGAATGCCTCGTTGGCAAAGAGCTCGTATGGTTGGCTTCTTGTTTGAACATGAC
>Ga0160423_10001270_pt1 | contig 21134 bp, 18 predicted proteins | sample CRUFie14St8metaG_FD_108191 | JGI IMG/M metagenome (GOLD analysis project Ga0160423, IMG submission 108191) | Marine microbial communities from the Costa Rica Dome - CRUD Field 142mm St8 metaG | ecosystem: Environmental > Aquatic > Marine > Oceanic > Photic zone | place: Costa Rica: the Eastern... | reverse complement strand
TGTAGTTTAGATTATCTCTTATGCAGTGCTCCAATAGTGCAAGTTCCACTTCGCCTTCATTTTTTGATACCGAAACTCGCGCTACAAAATCTTTTATGGCTTCTGCTGGAACGCCGCGCCTTCTTAAACCTGAAAGAGTAGGCAGCCGTGGATCATCCCAACCACACACATGTTGCTCCATCACTAACCGAGTAAGATTTCTTTTAGATAAAACGGTGTGGCTAATTTGTAATTTTGCGAATTCGTATTGTTTTGGCTTAGATGGAACAGGCAAAGCTTCGATAAACCATTCATAAAGCGGCCGATGATCGGCAAATTCCAATGTGCAAAGTGAATGGGTGACACCCTCTAACGAATCTGTTTGTCCATGTGCAAAGTCATAGGTTGGGTAAACACACCAAGTGTCGCCTGTTCTAGGATGATGCGCATTAAGAATTCGGTAGATAACGGGATCGCGCAGGTTAATATTACCAGAACCCATGTCTATCTTAGCTCGTAATACTCGCTCTCCTTCTGGGAACTTACCATCTCTCATATCATAAAAAATGTGAAGATTCTCTTCAGCGGATCTATTGCGATAAGGGCTGTCTCGACCAACTTCTGTAAGAGTGCCCCTATATTCTCGGATTTCATCTGCTGTGAGGTCATCAACATACGCGAGCCCTTTCTTAATTAGGTACACCGCCCACTCAAAAAATTGATGAAAGTTGTCAGATGCGTATTTGGCCTGGCCGGACCAGTCGAATCCGAGCCATCGCACATCCTCTTCTATAGACTTGATAAATTCTAATTCTTCCTTTGCGGGATTTGTGTCATCAAACCTAAGATTACAAATTCCGTTAACTTCTTCAGCAATACCGAAATTTAGACAAATTGATAGTGCGTGACCTATATGCAGGTATCCGTTAGGTTCGGGAGGAAACCTCGTAACTATTTTCTCATAATTACCACTTTTTAGGTCGAAATATATTTGTTCTCGAATAAAATCGGATGGTGTTCTGTCTTCGATACTGGCCTCGTCGCTCATTCTTTATTCGCAACCTTAAATTTTGGCAGGCAATCGCCTTGTAATATTGTTCGCTATCGGTATCTTAAATTAGATCACTAAACAGCAGGACCTTTTACCGTGGCGGCTTCAACAAGGTCATCAACCGAAATGGAGGGAGCAGACCAAACATCTCCAGTATCTGTCTCTCCTAATTTAAAGCCAATATACTTTTGCTTTGCAATATCATCACAAATCGCACGATATCTAGCCATGCCACCGGCATACGGCATGAAAACTCGAGGCTTGCCGGGAATGTTAGCGCCATAATACCATGTATGTTTTGCATGCGGCATAAGCGTTACATTTGCACACTCGTTTACATGAGATACCCATTTGTCCATTGAGTCCTCTGTCGCTTCTATAGAAGCTATCTTATTCTCTTCAAGAAATGAGATGCAGTCCGTCACCCATTCGACATGCTGTTCTATGGCTACGGGCATATTACAAAGAACAGAAGGACTGCCAGGCCCGGTAATGGTAAACAGATTTGGAAAGCCAGGTATCTGGAGGCCAAGATAGGTTTTGGGTCCAGCCTCCCAAATATCCGCCAGCTTTATACCACCTCGTCCCTCAATATTTAATCGCAACAACGGGCCTGTCATCGCATCAAAGCCGGTAGCAAAAACGATTACATCCAGTTCATATTCAGCGTTGCCAGTTTTCACCCCTTTGGATGTGATGCACTCTATCGGTGATGAGCGGACGTCAACTAAATCGACATTATCCCGATTGTAAGTCTCAAAATAGTTAGTATCAATTGGGGGTCTTTTCGTTGCATAGGGATGGTCAATGTCCGTCAGCAAATCTGCTGTTTTTGGATCCTTAACTATTGATCGAATTTTTCTTTTTATGAAATCGGCAGCAACATCATTGGCCCTTTTGTCAAATGCTATGTCCTGAAAGCAGGCTCTAAACCCTAACCCACCATTTTCCCATGCTTCTTCAAATATTTTTTCTCGTTCAGCATCATTTACGTCAAAAACTTTTCGCTCAGATATAACAAATGGATGACCGTTGGGTGTATTTCTAATAGTTTTTTTAATATCTGCTCGGTTTGCATCTAGATATTCTTGAAATTCCTTACTTAGGGGACCATTTTTCGCAGGAACGCTGTAGTTGGCAGTTCGTTGAAATACCGTCAAATGTTTTGCTGTTTCTGCTATCACAGGTACAGCTTGTATCCCTGTTGATCCAGTTCCTATCTGTCCAACACGCTTGCCAGTAAAGTCGACGCCTTCGTGGGGCCATTGGCCGGTATGATACCATTCCCCTTCAAAATCATCGTGCCCCGGAAAAGTTGGAATATTGGCTGAAGACAAGCAACCAACCGCTGTTATTAGATAAGTACATTCGAAGCAGTCACCTTGCTCTGTTTCAACTACCCAGACGTTTTTATCTGCTCTATATATTGCAGAGCAAACCCTCAGATTGAAATTTATATCCCGCTTAAGGTCAAGTTTATCGGCGACAAAATTTAGATATCTTACCACCTCCGCGTGGCCTGGATATCGCTCTGACCATTTCCATTCTTTCAAAATCTCATCTGAAAAATAGTATGAGTAGGAGTGGCTTTCTGAGTCGCAACGTGCGCCAGGGTAACGGTTCCAATACCATGTTCCTCCAACGCCATCGCCGGCCTCGACAACTTTGACTGATAATCCCACTTTGTCTCGAAGGCAAAGTAGTTGATACAGGCCAGAAAAACCTGCGCCAATAATTAAAGCGTCCAGCTTCGTTGTTTTTCCTTGGTTTATCTTTTTTTGACTGCTCAAAACTCCGTCTGGCATAACTTCAAATTTCCTTAATTGGCTAGAGTTTAAAAAATATCGATGCTCATATGGCACCTAGTTAAAAAATACGAAAAAACGCTCCAATACTCAAGCTTATCTGTAAATACGTGCTTGATAATTACCTAGTTTTGCTAACAATTCTAGCAGAATTGGCTAATGTTGGGCTATTCTTTTTTCCGTTACCTCTTGACACGACTTTTAATGGGATACTGTGAAATAATGACTGTTTGGCACGAACTCCATACCGGTGTAGTTCATCCGTGGCTCTGTGATCAATTCGGACATCTTAACGTTCGAAACTACGCCGTATTCTTCAATGAAGCTCAGTTCTTTGCTTATGCACGTGCTGGGTTTCCACAATCAGTAGCTCTAAAATATGGAGGCCACGGGGTTGCTGCTATTGGGAGAACAACGTTCAAAAAAGAGTTACCCGCAGGTTCCTTAATTAGAATAGACGGCGGTATGGTTGCATCTTCTACAAAAACGTTCACATTTTTATTAAGAATGTTTAACGAAGAAACTGGCGAGTTGCATGCAACATTTGAGTGCTTAGAGGTTTTTTTCAATCCGGATACTCGAACATCAATACCTATCCCGGATGAGCTCCGCCCGGCTCTGGAAAACCAAATAAAAAATGGGGAGCCGATATCACTTAAAAGCGAGTTGCCGCGCAGTATTAAGCCAGCATCAAACTGGGTTGAAACACATACTGGAGTTTGTTTTCCGTGGCACTGCGATCAGTTTCATCATATGAATGTTCGCTGGTACGCTCATTTTTTTGATGATGGTATGTTTCACTTATGGCCTAAATTAAAGGTTAACTGGAAAGCGATGGAAGAGCGAGGCCTGCATACAGTAACAGCATCAACAACAACCTATTTTCAGAAAGAAGTACAGGCCGGTAGTCTCTTTAAAATAGAAGGTGGTGTCATTGAATGCGGAAACAAAAGTGTAACTTTTTCACAGCGCATGATTAATGCTGAAACATCAGAAATCCATGCATCGCAGTCCGTTACGGAAGTATTTTTTAATCCAGATACGCGGCAAGCTGCTCCAATACCGACTGATCTTAAGGAAATTATTCAAAATAATTTTGCCTCATAACTTATACCTGACCTCAAATAACCTACCGATGAATTAATGCTATGCGAAATCGAGAGGTTGCGAGATTATCTGCGGCAATTAATGAATTAAAAAATATAGGACTGTAAAATGACCTTAGAAAACTTGCGGCAGAAAATTGTTAATTCAGTAAGCAATTATATATTCTACGGTTGGATTATTCTTCTTATCGCTGCCGTGGGTATTTTTGTGAGCGGACCCGGCCAATCCCATACTTTTAGTGTGTTCATTAGCCCGATTTCGAAAGATCTAAATCTAAGTGCTACGGCGATTTCATCAGCTTACGGTTTGGCAACCTTAGTTGCGGCACTTGGGCTCCCAATGGTTGGACGACTTGTTGATATGCACGGGGCTCGCCGTGTTATGGGAACGGTTGTTGTTCTTCTAGGGTTTGCTTGCATCGCTTTCGGCTTTGCTCCCGGCCTGATTTGGCTGGCCTTTGGATTTGGTGCTCTTCGCTTTCTTGCCCAGGGTTCCTTAATGCTGAATTGTACAAATATTATTTCCCATTGGTTTAGTCGAAAACGAGGTGTTGCAATGGGGTTAATGTTGCTTGGCTTTGCCGTTTCTATGGCGATTCATCCCCCAGCTTGTCAGTGGCTGATAGAGCAAGTTGGGTGGCGTCAGGCCTGGTTTTGGCTAGGCGTATCGACTTGGCTTTTAATGCTGCCGCTAATTCTGATCCTACTGCATAATGCCCCAGAGGCACTTAATCTACATCCCGATGGTATTAAAGCGGAATTGACAAGCGATAATACTGATGTTGGCAAGCACTCCGCCGAATTCGGTTTTACTCTTAATGAAGCTTTAAAAACATCTACTTTTTATATTGTTGGTGCCGGTCTTTGCACGCTCTCCATGCTTGTAACTTCTCTACACTTCTTTCAAGTCCCAATTTTTGAGCATCAAGGATTAAGCCCCGTCATAGCGGCTTGGATGTTCCCGTTGTCCGCTATAGTTGCGGTTATTACTCAACCCTTTGTGGGGCGCAGTTTGGATAAGTATCCAACACCAAGGGTGTTTTTGGTTGCGCTAGCTACATTGTTTGGATCCCTGGTTTCAATGGCTTTTGTCAGTGATCTTTTAACTGCCCTGGTTTATGCTATAATTTTTGGCTTGAATAACGCGTTCAATATTACACTTTTTGGATATATGTGGCCAAGATACTTTGGACGTAAACATATAGGCTCTATTCAGGGGACTGGACAAATGATTGGAGTAGTAGGGGCCTCTCTAGGGCCACTGCCTCTTGGTATAGCGTTCGATTTATTTGGAGATTACCAATTTATGTTGCTTACTTTGGCAGGATTGCCAATTGTCGCGGGAGTTCTAACGCAATTCCTGAAAGACCCGACATCTGCCCAAAAAGAAAATGTATCTTAAAACTGTGAGAATGAAGGGAGGATAATTCTGATGTATGAAAAAAGTTCCCGCGTAATGGTAGAAACGTGTTTAGAGTCGATTTCGGAAAATGAAGACAAAATTAACTCGATGATCACGGTCACCGCCGAAGAAGCTTTACGACAGGCCGATGAGGCAGACAAAGCTATGAAAGAAGGCAGATGGTTGGGGCTGCTGCACGGTATTCCTTTAGCTGTTAAGGATAATATTGAGACTGCCGGAGTCCGGACAACTTCTGGGTCTGTTTTTTTTAATGATCATGTGCCGAATCAGAATGCAGCAGTTGTGGATCGTCTCTTCAAGGCAGGTGCCGTGATGATAGGAAAAGCCAGCATGCACGAATTCGCTTTTGGGATAAGGTCGAATAATACAGTGAATCCGCCATGCAGAAATCCTTGGGATGCGGATAAAATCCCTGGGGGTTCCAGCGGTGGTTCGGGCGCTGCTATAGCAGCCGGCATGTGTGTGGGCGCGCTTGGGTCCGACACAGGTGGATCGGTGCGATTGCCGGCGTCTATAAACGGGATTAGTGGCCTTCGACCAACTCATGGAAGGGTGCCAAATCATGCAAGCACTCCGGTCAGCGCTAGTTTTGACACCATCGGACCAATGGCACGATCGGTTACAGATGTAGCCAGAATTTTTGCTGTTATCGCCGGGTATGACAGTCGTGATCCCTGGAGTGTCAATAGACCTCTTTTAAACTTTTTACCAAGCCTCAATGATGAGATAGAAGGTATAAAAATTGGTTTGCCAAAGAGTTTTTATTTAGAAAACCTGAATCCAGATATCGAAAAATTATTCCACAACGCCGTTAACGTGTTGGAGGCATTGGGAGCGAAAGTAGTTGAAATAGATGTTCCGGGAGCTTCTGAGATGCAAGCTTGGGCGACCATTTTAATTTACTCAGATGCTTGTGCTTTTCACCATGATCGTCTGAAAAATAATAAGGAAAAATTTTCTGAACAGGTCTACGAACGAATGATTACGGGATGGTCATACACGAACGTGGATTATTCAAATGCCATGCATGCCAGAGAACTATGGCAGAGAGACCTCGCTAAAATATTTTTGGATATAGATATCATTTTATCCCCCACATTACCAACTTTGATTCCGCCGGTTGAAGAGGAAAAATCATTACTTGAAGCCACCAAAGATGCCACGCGGAACACCTATGCTGGTGCCTTTGGAAAGCTTCCTGGTTTATCTATCCCATGTGGGTTTACTTCCGACGGCTTACCGGCGGGTTTGCAATTAGAAGCAAGCTGGTGGGATGAGCCTCTCCTTTTAAAGGTTGGAGCGGCCTTTCAGCGTGTCACTGATTGGCACACCTGTAAGCCAAAAATGGCAAAAATATGATTTGATTTTAGTAGCATAATCTTTAAAAGGGGAAAAATATGCTTTTAGATCTACCGACTGCCGCAAAATATAATTCGTGGGCGAATAAAAGACTTTATGCCGTTGCTGGCAAACTATCAGCGTCAGAGTTATCGCAAGATAGAAAAGGTTTTTTTAAATCTATATTAGGTACACTCAATCACATTCTTTTGGCAGACCTTATTTACAGAGAGCGTTTAGAGAAAAAACCAACTTCTTTTACAAGATTAGATGAAATCTTATTTACAGATTTTGATGGTTTGCAAGAGGCACAATTTAGTCAAGATACTTGGTATATGGCTTTTTGTAATGACTTGGATCCTGAAGAATTAGAGGGCACCCTCTCTTTTGATACGGTAGAAACGGGCGAATATTTTAGTCTGCCCCTTAGAATGTGCTTGACGAATTTATTTCAGCACCAGATACACCACAGGGGGCAAACACATCATATGTTGAGCCATGCAGGTTTGGAACCACCCCCATTAGATGTCGTGCAGTTTGGGTCGGGACTTTAATTTATCGTGAGAAAAACTAAAACCGATGTTATTGTTATTGGAGCCGGTCAGGCTGGATTGGCAATAAGTTATTATCTTACTAAAGCTAAAATCGAACACATTATACTAGAGCGTGGAAGTATAGCTAACGCTTGGAAAAATGAGCGCTGGGATTCGTTTTGCTTGGTTACACCTAATTGGACCATAACTTTGCCAGGTGCCCTTGATAGCTCGGTTGACCCAGAAGCATTTATGAAAAAGGATGATTTTGTAAGGCTTCTAGAAAATTGGGCCAAGAGCTTCCGTGCACCAGTGATGAAAGGGGTTTGCGTTACTGATCTTAGTAGAACGAGAGATGAATTTAAAATTGTAACAGATTCGCGAATTTTTTTTGCTAACCAAGTTATCATAGCTACGGCAACTTATCAGAGACCAAAAATTCCAGAGATGCTAAGTAATCTTGATCCGCGGTGGGAGTTGAAAACGGCAAATGATTACAAGAACCCGGATAGCTTGAGAGAAGGAGCAGTTCTTGTCGTTGGTTCCGGTCAAAGTGGGTGTCAAATAGCTGAAGAATTAAATAATGCCGGACGTTCGACTTATTTATCAATAGGTCATACCGGAAGATTGCCGCGACGATATCGCGGTTCTGATTGTATAAAATGGCAGCTAGAAATGGGATGGCTTGATCGTCGTGCTGATTTTTTAAATGATCCCAAAAAGCGGTTTAGTGGTGACCCACATTTATCTGGGAAAAATGGTGGCTACACGTTATCGCTCCATGAGTTACGATCTTCTGGTATAAAGTTATTGGGGCGGATAGATTCTTGTGACGGTTCAGTTTTAAAATTAAAGGGAGATGTCAAAACCGCTCTACAAGCGTCAGATCGATATGCAATGGAATTTCGTCAGTCGGTAGACGAGTTCATATTGAATTCAGGTCGAACTGTTCCTTTGCCGACCAGTTTGGAACTACAAGGCGAACCCGAAGATAGCGCTTATGACTTTGAAGAAATTGAGCAGCTAAATCTCTTATCCGAGAACATCTCAACGGTTATCGTAGCGACGGGATTCGAGTTCGATTTCTCTTGGGTTAAATTTCCAGTACTTGATGAAACAGGATATCCGAAAACAAATAGAGGCGTGACTAGTATACCGGGGCTCTACTTTATGGGTTTAAATTGGATGTATAAGCGCAAGTCAGGAATAATATATGGTGTGGCGGACGATGCACAATACATAGCAGAAAGGGTCAGCACACCAAAGCAAAGGTACTATTCTGATGTGGCCGAGCGATAATTCGTAGCAGTGTTTCGTGCTAGCTTGAGTGACTCAACAAATTCATCCTGGTCAATAAGCGGTATTGTCTTACAATATTTTGCCAGTCCGAGGGAGTCGGTTAGGTGAAGGTTGGCAGCTAGTGATTTTTCATCTGGCATTTCATAAATATAGGCCATATCGTATTCACCATAAGAACCATACTGGGCTATTGGCTTCCCACCAAAGTCTGTTATCGCTTGTCGATGAACTTCGGCACGATCGCGCTGTGTATCATCATTAATCATGCCGACTTTTTGATCGTTATGATATTTCACGAGATATAAAACAAGAATTCCCACTGACAGTCTCCTTTACAAATTTTTTTCGACATTACGTTATACGTAAAATCTTCGATGAGCTGATATTGTTGGTCAAGCGGCACTATAAGATTTATACCGTCTCGCCGGTAACTTTCTAACTCTCTAATTTGTTCTACCATTTCTGCAGGTTGCCCGGCTATGGTGAATGCTTTTATGATTTCAGGTGTGATAAAATTTTGCGTCATCTGGGTCTAAATAGCTGTAGTGGCTTTTCTGAATGACGAGTTCATCCATTATTTCTAACCTGAATTAAGCATTAAAAACTTACTAAAGCGAACGTCTCGAGATTGTTTAGAGAATGGTTTACTTTTTTTTCATTTTTTTAACATATTCTAAAGTCTCAGGAATTGCTCCTCTCCTTTGTATACCGGTTATAAGCCCGTCAACAATTTTACTAGCCAAAACTTGAGTTTCTGGTCCAAACCCGCTGACATTTATGGGTATCAGATTTTGAACATCTATATATTTAAAGTCCTGGTTTTTAAATTGTATGGGATTCGCAACACCATTTAAGGTTTAGTCGGTTTCTTCCCCTTTAAGTAGTGCTTGTACAACCCTATGTATCCTTTAAGGGTTTTATCCCCATCGGTGGTCGTCCCAACGCGCGCATAGTGTTATTTCGGAGCCAATATCTAAGAGAGCCCCTCCAGAAGCAAGGCGGTTAATCATAGCAATACCATTGGCGATAACCGGGGCTAGCCCCCTGGGTCTGCTACAACACCTGCTGTTCCTGTACGAATTGAACGGGTCTGCTGAGCTGCCAGAGCCAACACGGCCCAAGGGTTTGACCTAACCATCTGCGAGTCACTGACCAAGCAGAAGCCATAGCCGAGACTTTCGGCTTGTGTTATTGAATCTATCTCATCTACTTTAGCGGTCGTTATTCCAAATTGCATAACTTATTGCGACCTGAACTAAGTGACGATAAACGCCTTAACAATAAAGCTTACTGGGATCGGTTTTTTTCTAACCACTCATCAACTAGCTTAACGGTTTCATTAATCGATTGGAGAGATTTGCCTGTATTTTTTGCAATTGATTGAACAAGTTTATCTACTCTCTCAATATTGGGAGCCCCAGCAGCAAGAGCACGAGCTGCAGATGAAGGGCTAATGAGAGCCTCAGCTGCATTAGCATATTTTTCGAAGGGAACCATATCCGAGCTGGAGGCTCCCAGCGAAACGCAAAGTTCTGATACCCACTCGTATACTTCTCGCGTTTCAGCTAAGTCGGTGTGAACGGCCTCACGGATGGTCCTCATTTCATTTTGCTGCACGCACCTGTAGTTCCCCGCAAGGAGCATGCACCATTTTGCCATTGGAACGAATATTGATCTATGCACTCTTAATTTTACGGGTAGCTCTACCAAACCATTTCCCGTATCGAACCTAGCTGCATCTATATCATTTTCAAGCTTTTCTAAAATTGCAGTATGTTCATCAAACTCAAATCGCGCGGCTTTAAAATTTGTAGGAAGTCTTACTTGTAGGACATTGATGGGCTCGTCAGGTGGCCGGAATGCCTGAGGGTCGGGGCTGCATAGCGTCATTAGCTTTGGGTCAAGTTGATCCCAGACCGATGCATCAGCATAACTATCTCGGTATTGAGTTGTATCGAGTCCATCTATTCTTTTTAAATAAGTTGAGGGAGGCATATTCATGATCGACATACACGGTATTTTAGCTGCCGCAAGATCTTTAAGTACATTTTTAATATCTGAAGAACGATATTGTGGTTCCTGCATTGCTAGAACAGCTAGGTCAAATTCATCGGCTTTAACTTGATCTGGACCAATTGCCTCAATTTTACCCGATAATGTTTTCGAACTTATATCATAGAGTCCTTCTCGTCCTTTGACGGGCATTCTCACGAGGGTTCCCTCTTTATTGATAAGGTTCACTTCGTCGGGCAGACAAATAAGTTTTGCGTTATGGCCTGCAAGAGCAAGCTTAGTAGCTAACAAAGAGCCGTATGAGGCTCCCAATAACAGAATGTCGAAAGCTTGTTTCACAGTTGATCCCCCGATCCAAAATTTTCCCCCGTCGAACTCTCAGTGGCCAATTCTCATTATTTAATACTGCTAATTAAACCTTGTGAAGACTAAATGAAAAAAATTAACCATATTGCAAATAGAAAACTTATACAGCCCGAATACTAAGAAGGGGGGGGTGGTTATGGTTTAAGCATACCCACCCTAGATTCTTTGTTTTTCTAAATTATTTATAGGCTGTTACCATAATCTCTACAAGTAGTTCGGGAACGGCAAGATCTGCTTTAACGCAAGCCCTCACCGGTGGATTTTCGGGGTCAACCCATGCATTCCAAACCTCATTCATAGCCGAAAAATTTGCCATGTCAGTGATCCAAAGGTTCGCTTGTAAAAGTTTAGTTTTATCTGTACCTGCTTGGCTTAAATAGTCATCTATTTTGTCAAGGATCTGTTGTGTTTGGCCTTTTATATCAGCGGATCGATCTGAGGCCGTTAAGCCAGCCACATAAACCATATCCCCTTTTACAACGCATCGACTCATTCTAGGACCGCTCCCAGAAGTTTTTTCTATTCGAGTTACTGACATAATTTTCTCCTAATTGTCGTTATCTAAGATCTACACGATAAACCTTGGCAGCAGTCTTTGAAAAGAGATACTCTCTGTCTTCAACATTTAAGTCATTAGTTAATTTTTTACATGCATTCCAATAGATGGGATAGCCATAAGATCCTTTGTCGACGGGAAAATTACTTTCAAACATACAACGATCAGGTCCAAAGGCTTGAATACATGTATCAAAGTATGGGAACCAGGCTTTTACCAACTCATCTGAAGTTGGAGGCAGGTGTTTTTCGTGAAAGTCATAACCGTTGATCCGCATCCCGAGACCACCAAGCTTAACTTTAACATTTGCACAGGCAGCTATTTTTTCAATCGATTTTCTCCAAGATGCGAAAACACTTGCCGATGCCTTAGCATACTCTCCTAAGCCTAACGGGCCACCACAGTGATCCAATACAATAGTTGTTCCTGGAAAATTTTGAGCTAGGTCTGTCAAATCATCGATCTGCGGATGATAAAGCCAGGCATCAAAGGACAAATTCAATTTTTCTAATTCAGCAAAACCCGCTCTAAAATTTGAATCTGCTAAAAGTCCTTTTTTGACCGAGTAACTTTTATTAATAAGACGATCGTCATCATCCCAAGCTGTAATATGTCGTATCCCTCGGAACCGGCCGCCTCCAGCTTGGATGTGTGCTTCCAAAATTGGTTTTACAGCTTCTCCGAGGGTAAGGTTCGCGTGCCCGACTATTCCAGCGCATAGCCGTTGCTTTCCATACAACCCACTTGCTCCGATTGCCGCAATGCCATTCACAAACTCTGTTTCACCTACCGGTGCCATCTCTTCGGGGCCATTGGCACGATGCATCGAGTGACATTGTACAAATACAGTGGCTATAATGTTGTGCCCACTGGCAAGGTCTTGCGCAATATCATCGATCATATATCGCCAGTTTGGCCTGTCCCATATATGGTGATGTGGATCTATTATTGGAAGATCGGGCTCTAGTATCTCCTCTGATATTTGGGATAGCCACTCATCTCTCACCGGGAAATGAGTTGCTGATACTTCTTGGCGCCTTGGAGACATTTTGGTTCTCCCATAGAAGATACAAAAATAAATATCAATAATTTCTGTATTAAAGTCTTAAGTGAATGGACATGTTAACTAACTTTTAAAAATAAATGGATTCTTTCACATATATAGAAATAGCCGTAGGTATGGCATGGCACGAAATAGAAAGCTAAACTTGTTAATAAGAGTAATATAATTTAGTGAATGCAGAAACTGGGTTTATTCCTGTTTTGCCGACGATCATACTTTTGAATAGAGATTGAATATGGCTTTAGATACACGCCAAAATTTAGGTTCTTTTGATTATATTATAATTGGCGCCGGCACTGCTGGTTGTCTTTTAGCTAATAGGTTGTCGAAAGACCCATCTTCTAATGTTTTACTCCTAGAGGCTGGGGGATACGATAATTATTTCTGGATAAAAATACCTGTGGGTTACTTGTATACGATGAATAACCCACGAACTGACTGGTGTTTCATGACAGAACCAGCTGCTGGACTGAATGGTCGATCCCTTAATTATCCACGTGGAAAAGTCTTAGGAGGATGTTCTTCAATTAATGGCATGATTTACATGCGAGGCCAGGCTCGTGACTATGATCATTGGCGTCAGTTGGGAAATTCGGGATGGGGATGGGAAGATGCATTAAAATTCTTCAAAAAGTCGGAAGCGCATTTTGACGGTGGTGATGATTTGCATGGTGCTGATGGCGAATGGCGGGTCGAGGAACAAAGATTATCATGGGAAATATTGGATGCTTTTAGAGATGCCGCCGACCAAGTAGGGATACCAAAAATTAACGACTTTAACCGTGGCGATAACGAAGGGTGTGGTTACTTTTCTGTCAATCAGAATAAAGGCGTTCGGTGGAGTGCGGCTGACGCATTTCTGCATCCCGTTAAATCACGGTCCAACCTTACAATTATGACGCAGGCCCATGTTGAAAAAATAAATTTTCAAGATCATAAAGTAAAAGATATAAGTTTTCTGCTTAAGGGAAAACGCTCTTTTGCTTCGGTCAGAAAGGAAATTATCCTTGCCTCAGGAGCTGTAGGGTCTCCCCAAATCTTGCAGACATCAGGTGTCGGTCCTGGGGAGCTTTTAAGAGAACTTGATATAAAACCTGTGAAGGTACTTCCCGGCGTTGGCGAAAATTTGCAAGATCACCTCCAAATGCGTTTGGTGTTCAAAGTGAAAAACACCAAAACACTTAATTTGAGGGCGAATAGCCTCATTGGTCGCATTGGTATGGGAATAGAGTATTTTTTATTCAAACGCGGGCCAATGACGATGGCACCGAGCCAGCTGGGTGGTTTTGCTAAATCTGATCCATCAAAAGAGTCCGCAAATTTGCAGTATCATATTCAGCCGCTATCGACAGAAAAGCTTGGTGATCCTTTGCACCCCTTCGAGGCATTTACTGCATCAGTATGTAATTTGCGACCAGAAAGCAGAGGACATATTCGAATAAAGTCGCCAGATGCGAGTGAAGCCCCTCTAATTCAACCAGATTATTTATCTGCTCCGGAAGATCGAAGGGTAGCTGCGGATGCAATAAAACTTACTCGGAAAATCGTATCAGCTCCGGCTATGGAAAAGTATCAACCACAAGAATATAAACCTGGTATTGAATTTTCCTCTGATGAGGAACTAGCACGTGAAGCAGGTAATATCGGCACAACAATATTTCACCCTGTGGGAACATGTAAAATGGGGCCTGAGACCGATAGCCACGCCGTAGTGGATGATCGATTGAGGCTTCATAGTATCTCTGGTGTTAGAGTTGTGGATGCCTCTGTAATGCCGACCATTACTTCTGGAAATACAAACTCTCCAACCCTTATGATCGCAGAAAAGGCTTCAGAAATGATAAGGGAGGACTGGAAAAGTTGAACCGTCTAGCACTAATTTCTTTATCGTTTTTGTTTCGACCCTGACTCCCGATAATTTAAATCAAGGCGGCTATTTTTAGCAGAGGAGGTTTTAATGTCCTTATATCCACCACCTAAAGATGTAAAAACAGAGATCTTCGCACGCGTGCCAGATGAATTTAGAAAGTCAGGAGGACGTCCGTCCTGGGGACAAGCCAATATGCCGGGGCGGGATATCGACTGTTTCCTCGAGGGACCGAGCTTTGACTCAGAAGGTAATTTGTATGTCGTGAATATTCCATATGGTGAAATATTTAAAGTAACGGCTTTAGGGCATTTTTCGCTAGTCGCTCAGTATGATGGTTGGCCCAATGGCTTAAAGGTTGACCGAGAGGGTAGTCTCATCGTTGCCGATTACAAAAGAGGTATCCTTAAGATTGATCCAAAAACTGGGCACTTGGAAACCATTATTGATCATAGGTGGTCGGAAAGCTTTCGTGGATGCAATGACCTGCATCTAGCATCTAATGGGGATATTTATTTTACCGATCAAGGCCAAACCGGAATGCATGACCCAAGTGGTCGTGTATATCGCTTTACTCACGATGGTAAGTTGCAATTATTAGTTGGGAATGGTCCAAGTCCAAATGGTCTCGTATTGAATATTCAAGAAAATGTCCTTTATGTCGGAATGACACGGGCCAATTCGATTTGGAGAATTCCCTTATTACCCGACGGTTCAACTACGAAAGTAAGTAACTTTATTCAGCTATCTGGTGGCCATGGGGGACCTGATGGTTTAGCGCTAGACGCAAATGGAGGGGTGCTGGTAGCCCATGCTGGTCTTGGGACTATTTGGCATTTTGACAATTTAGGGCAGCCGTTGCACCGGATACGATCCTGCGAAGGGCTTATGACAACCAATCTAGCTTTTGGTGGACCAAATAATGACATAATTTTTATAACTGAATCAGAAACAGGTAATGTTTTAAAGGCTCAATTACCCGTTAAAGGAGCTAAAATGAAGTCGGGTTAATAAATAAGAGGCTGTAAGATATTAGTTTGGGCCAGTTCACGTACTTTTGATTGATCTCAATAGTTTTGGAGAGGTGTTCTAAATATAGAAATCTGAGATAAATCTTGTAGACGATAGTAATCTACGGTACAATATATAGAAGTTTAAGCTAATCGAAAGTGGAATGGTCATGATAAAACACTTTCGGTGAAATCGGGTTCGACAACCTCCCATAGTCGCTCCCGACCCTGTGAGGTAAAAGGCGGTCGTAATTAGGCTGTCAACAAGACTTTGGGTGCGTTACTTTGTAACGCACCCTTTTTAGTTGTTTAAAATTTCCAAGGCGTTAAATAACTTTAAACTGTGGATTGAAAGTTTTTAAATAGTCATTACGTGGGGTAATATATGTCAAAGATAGCTTCCAGAATAAAAGAATTAGGGATTGAACTACCAAATGCCGCTTCCCCAGCTGCAAATTATATCCCTTTTGTATTATCGGGTAATCAAGTAGTGATTTCAGGGCAAATTCCTTTTTGGAATGGGGAGCTCGTTGGTGTGGGCAAACTTGGTTCTAACTTGACCGTTGAAGAGGGAGGTAAAATTGCTCGCATTTGTGGTTTAAATCTTCTTGCACAACTACAGGTTGCCAGCGGCGGCGACTTAGATCGAGTATCCCGAGTGGTAAAATTAGGCGGTTTCGTAAATTGTATAGACACTTTCACGGACCAACCAGAAGTGATTAATGGAGCCTCCGATTTAATGGTTGAAGTTTTTGGTGACAAAGGACGACATGCGAGGTTCGCTGTAGGTGTGGGGTCGCTTCCAAGAGGAGTTGCGGTCGAAGTGGATGGTGTGTTTGAGTTGCACAACTAGTTTGATGATCTAAGGCTGCCTAACAAAAATATATGATTGCAAAAGAAACCAAGTTGACATCGCAAAGGAAATTTAGCTCGATAAGTTCCTTGAAGGAAGTTTCTGAATCTGAATGGGATGCTTGTGCTGGGGATGAAAACCCTTTTTTGTCGTATAAGTTTCTTTCAAGTCTCGAAGACTCCGGTTCGGTTAACGGGGAAAAAGGCTGGTTGCCGCAACATATTACTTGCAGGGATGATAAGGGAGAGCTGATCGGAGTAGTGCCACTTTACCTTAAGGGTCACTCATATGGTGAGTATATTTTCGACTGGAGCTGGGCAGATGCTTGGGAGCGAGCTGGGAATAAATACTTTCCTAAACTATTATCTGCAGTACCTTTCACGCCCGTAACTTGTAGGAAACTGTTAGTGAGGCGAGGACAGGACAAAGTTTTAATACAACAGGAATTGATTAAAGCATTAATTTCGGTCACTAAAAAATTAGACGTCTCATCGCTGCACGTTAATTTTATTCTACCAGATGAGATAAACTTGTTTGAGACTTCAGATTTTCTTAGCAGAACCGGCATTCAATACCACTGGGTAAATAACGACTATGAAACTTTTAACGACTTTCTTTCAACACTAACTTCTCGCAAGCGAAAAAATATAAAGAAGGAGCGTAAAATAGCTTTAGAAAGTGGAGTTAAAATAACGGCTTTAAATGGCAATGATATCAAAGCACAACATTGGGATGCTTTTTACAACTTTTACTTAGATACTACAGAAAAAAAGTGGGGAGGAGCGTACCTAAATAAATCTTTCTTCGAATTAATAGGAGAAAGAATGGCGGATAAAATTTTACTTATTATGGCGGACTATAATGGTCAGCCTGTTGGCGGAGCACTTAATTTCATTGGCGCAAACACGTTATTCGGCAGAAACTGGGGCTGCACTGCAGACTTTAAGTTTCTCCATTTTGAAGCCTGTTATTACCAAGCAATCGATTTCGCAATTTCAAATAAGTTAAAAAGAGTAGAAGCTGGTGCGCAAGGTCATCATAAGTTACAGCGAGGATATCTGCCCACCCTGACCCACAGTACACATCTAATAAGTAATCTTAGCTTTCGCAGCGCAGTAGGAGATTTTCTCAAAACAGAGGCGCAACAGGTCCTTTTTGAACAGCAGCAACTGGCTAAAATGTCTCCTTTCAAAGAGACCATCTTGTAAAGATGCTTAGTTCATAAGACTAAACTAACATAGCGATTTAGTCAGCTAACTGTTTAGCTCCGTTTGCTTTCTTTTTAGTCCCTTTTTCTGTGGTGGTTGCTTTGCCACGGTCTGCAGCTTTAGAATTTGCGTAATCGAATGATAGTTCGCCATCCTCGATACCTATAATAACTAGACCACCCCCAGTTAATCTGCCAAATAAGAGCTCTTCAGCCAGCGGTTTTTTAACATGCTCTTGTACTACCCGTGCTAACGGCCTTGCACCAAAGTTTTTATCGTAACCTTTGGAACCAATCCAGGATCGTGCTTCTTCACTTATTTCAATAGAAACGTTTCTATCACCTAATTGCACTTCCAGTTGCATAATAAACTTTTCTACCACTCTCGAAATGATTTCTTTCGAAAGACCTGCAAAGGGAATAACTGCATCCAGCCTGTTGCGGAATTCGGGCGAAAACATTCTGTTTATAGCCTCAGCGTCGTCACCGGAACGCTGTGTTCTACCGAAACCTACTGCCTCTTTTGCTAAGTCAGAGGCTCCAGCATTTGTCGTCATGATTAAAATGACATTTCTAAAGTCGACGGCTTTTCCATTGTGGTCCGTCATCTTTCCGTGATCCATTACTTGGAGTAAAATATTGAAGAGGTCCGGATGGGCCTTTTCGATTTCATCTAAAAGTAGGACACAGTGGGGGTGTTGGTCTATAGAATCAGTCAGCAGGCCTCCCTGGTCAAAACCAACATATCCTGGTGGAGCACCAATCAGTCGCGACACACTGTGGCGTTCCATATATTCCGACATATCAAATCGAACCAGTTCTACCCCTAAAGCAATAGATAGCTGTCGTGCAACTTCTGTCTTACCGACACCTGTAGGGCCTGAAAACAGATAGTTTCCTATTGGTTTTTCAGGCTCCCGTAGTCCCGCACGCGATAATTTAATAGCGCTTGCCAGCGCTTGAATTGCATTATCTTGGCCGAAAACAACCCTTTTTAGGTCTTGTTCCAAACTTAGAAGGGTATTCTTGTCATCGGTCGAAACACTTTTTGGTGGGATCCTTGCGATCTTGGCAACAACCTCCTCAACATCCTTAACGTTTATTGTTTTTTTCCGCTTTGATAATGGCAGTAGCATTTGTGCAGCGCCGACTTCGTCTATAACGTCAATAGCTTTGTCCGGCAATTTTCGGTCACCAATATATTTAGCCGAAAGATCAACCGCGCATTTTAAAGCGTCCATAGTATAACGAACACTATGATGCTTTTCGTAATATGGCTTTAGCCCTCTTAAAATTTTAACACTATCCTCTAGAGAAGGCTCGTTGACATCAATCTTCTGAAATCTTCTTACTAAGGCCCTATCTTTCTCGAAATGGCTACGATATTCTTTATAAGTTGTAGACCCGATGCATCTTAAAACGCCACCCTGTAATGCTGGTTTCAATAAATTTGACGCATCCATCGCACCGCCGGAGGTTGCGCCTGCCCCGATAACAGTGTGGATTTCGTCGATGAATAATATAGCGTTCGGATTTTTCTCTATTTCAGCTATAACAGCTTTTAAGCGTTCCTCAAAATCTCCACGATAACGCGTGCCCGCCAGTAACGCTCCCATATCTAGCGAGAATACAATTGCTTCACTCAAAACATCGGGAACTTGTACATCGGTTATGCGTTTCGCTAAACCCTCTGCAATTGCCGTTTTTCCTACCCCAGGATCACCGACGTATAGGGGATTATTCTTTGTTCTTCTGCATAAGATCTGTATCGTTCGGTCTACCTCAAATTCACGTCCAATTAGCGGGTCGATGCTTCCAGATTTTGATTTATCATTTAGATTTACACAATATGCACTTAGGGCGTCGTTGCCACTTTTATTATTTCCCTCCGCTTTATCATCATCAGCGGATGGCGATCTTTCAGAACCAGAGTTTTCTGGGTTTTTTGAGATTCCATGAGAGATAAAGTTAACTGCGTCAAAACGTGACATTTCCTGTTCTTTTAAGAAATGAACTGCATTACTCTCTCTTTCTGAAAATAACGCTACAATAATATTTGCACCGTTAACTTCTTTTCTACCGGATGACTGCACGTGAATGATCGATCTTTGCACTACGCGTTGAAATCCAGCTGTGGGTTTGGCCTCTTCTTTATTTTGACTCACGAGATATTGTAAGTCGTCTTCAATATGACCCTTTAAAATTTGCGAGAGCTCATCAACATCTACCCCACAGGCCTCTAATACCGCAATTGCATCTTTATCCTCAGTCAGAGCCAGAAGCAGATGCTCAAGTGTAGCAAATTCGTGTTTTAGATCATTTGCGTGATCTAACGCCCTGTGTAGCGAAATTTCTAAGTCTTTGGATAGCATTTTTATGCCTTTTCAATTGTACACTGTAACGGGTGTTGGTTTTGGCGCGCGCAGTCCATAACTTGCATCACCTTTGTTTCGGCTATTTCATAAGAGAAAACTCCGCAGATACCTATTCCTTGTTGATGAACGTGCAACATTATTTTGGTTGCTTCCTCTCGTGTTTTTGAAAAAAAGCGCTCAAGTACGTGAACTACGAATTCCATTGGTGTGTAGTCATCGTTAAGCATAATAACTTTATACATAGAGGGTTTTTTCGTCTTTGGCTTAACCTTTTCTATCACCCCAGTAATATTACTGGGGTTGTTTGGTGACTGGTCTTGGTTGGACATTCCCGAAAACTTCCCACAAACTATTATTGATATAAATATTGGACGATCAGTTGAATATTCCAGTGTTCGCTGACTAAAAATTTAAGGATATGAGATTTGACCGTCAACCGAAAACAAAAAGTTGCTCGGGTTTAACTAAATTTAAGGTCGGGACACAAGTTTTCATTGTTTAAAAATACGTAGACAGGAGAAAAGAAATTAAAAAATCTCTCCATTACAGCGGGTTATCGACAAAAGCTAATAAATAGCTTAATATATGATTCGTTAATGGCTCAGATAGATAGATTTATTCCGGCTAGTACTGGATCAGCGCAAATGATAACAAATTTCTTCAGAATAAGCTTTGTTATCTCGTTTCTATTTTTTATGTGTATTCTTGGTAGCAACGCTCAAGCAAAATATGCTTCTCTTATAATTGATGCGAAGACAGGTGTGGAACTTCATTCCCGCAATGCGAATACTAAGAAATTTCCTGCATCTTTAACCAAAATCATGACGCTTTATATGGTTTTTGATGCATTAGAGAACAAAAAGTGGAGTTTGGGAAAACGCCTCAAAGTATCGCGGCGAGCTTCAAGGCAACCGCAGACAAGATTAGGGCTTAAGCGTGGATCCACAATAACGGTAAAAACAGCGATCTTAGCATTAATTACAAGATCAGCTAACGATGTTGCAACTGTTGTAGCCGAAAACATGTCGGGCTCAGAAATAAAGTTTGCGCGTCAAATGACAAGAAAAGCGCGGAAACTCGGAATGGTAAGAACTACGTTTAGAAACGCGTCTGGCTTGCCTAATCGGCGACAACTCAGTACGGCGAGAGACATGGCCAAATTAGCAATCGCAATTCGAACCGATTTTCCTCGGTATTACCATTTTTTCAGGACTAAAAAATTTAGATTCCGCGGTAGGACTTATAGAAACCATAACATGCTGTTAGGCCGATATTCAGGAACCGATGGCG